>Ga0209755_10008433_pt1 | contig 11031 bp, 9 predicted proteins | sample TergutCo191P1_FD_187301 | JGI IMG/M metagenome (GOLD analysis project Ga0209755, IMG submission 187301) | Cornitermes sp. P1 segment gut microbial communities from Petit-Saut dam, French Guiana - Co191P1 (SPAdes) (version 2) | ecosystem: Host-associated > Arthropoda: Insects > Digestive system >... | reverse complement strand
CTACAAATGAGTCAATTCACATGTGCCTACTTTGCGAAAAGACTTTTAGCAATGATAGCATGAAGCCTTCTAAGATGAAAGGCCATCTGGAAACAATTCATTGTGAAAAGGAAAGCAAGGAGCTTGACTATTTCAAAGCACTAAAAGTGAAATTCCGGAGCCGACCACGATTGGAAACATTTCTCAAGTCTCCTACAAATGCTGATCTTCAAGGAGGACAGAAAGCCTCGTACAATATAGCCCTCAATATTGCAAAGAAGGGAAAGCCTTATTGCATCAGTGAGGAAGTCATTGTGCCTACTCTTGAAGAGGTTATTAGAAATGTGATGAAGACAAACCCTGATCCTGTATTGAAATCGGTACCATTGAGTGCAAATACAGTGAAACGTCGAATTGATGAGATGGCTCAAAATGTGGGAAAAACTTTTTATCGGAGCTGCAGTGCTCCAAGTTTTCACTACAACTGGATGAGGCAACGTTTGACAGTTCCAGTGTACTGATGGCTTATGTGAGGTACTTTAGTGCGAGTCTCAAGTGTTTTACCGACGAGTTTTTGTTCTCAACGTATCTAGAAGGCGATTCTAAACGAGAGACTATTTTCAGATGCATAGAAGAGTATTTTCAAGAACAGAACATCAGTTTGGAGAACATCACTGCCGTGGCAACTGATGGTGCACCCGCCATGATCGGTAGATACAGAGAGTTCGCTACCTTGCTCAAACAAAAGGTTCCACATGTGGTAACAGTTTATTGTGTTCTACATAGAACTCATCTTGTAGCTAAGAAGCTTAGTGGTGAGCTGCACGAAGCATTGATGATTTGTATCAGATCGATCAATAAGACAAAAGCACACCGTCTCATCTCTCGAGTATTCGTAAAGTTGTGTGAGAAGAATGATGAAATTGCTAATCAGTTACTCATGCATACAGAGGTGAGGTGGTTGTCGAGAGGTGATAGCTTAAACTTTAGAGGAATCCACGTTCTAATATGATGCAAGTCTAAGCAACCTGAATTATAATGCAGTTCGACTGAATTTCGTACTAATTAGATCCAAGGATCGAAATGGACCAAAATAAAATTCGACATGTCGAGCTTGGCCACGAAGTAACACGTCAGATTCCACTGAAATCAATTTACTAGGTACCTGGATGAATATGGGGACTGCCAGCAGATGCATTGCCATTATTATGAGTCTATTTGATATAGGCCGCTCAAAATTAAACGTCGGTGAACAAACTTCAATCTCTTCTGAAGCCATCTAACATAGCGCACGGATTTTTGTGAGATCTGAGTTTGTCACAAATGTGCCGATGACGATTCAAGCCTTTGGTGACATGACATCGTATAACTTGGTAAATAGTTACCGATGTTGCCGAGAAGCTTGCTGCATTTATCGACAGATGATCTGTATCAAAATTTTCTTGGATTGCTTGACCCCGAGAAAGGAGACAGCAAATTCCTATCAAACGACAGTAACTATTCACCACTCGATGCCGTATCATACCACGGAAGGCCTGACTCTTCACAGCAGTTTTATAACAAGCGTACTATTGCTAACTTCCATAGCGTACTTCTTGACAAGCTGATAGTCGCTCAGTTCGTCAACCAATCATATTGAACTCGAAAGTCCTTCACAAGAGCCTGACAGACACACACATATCCAATCCACACCTGTACAAATTACACACATTTCAATACATGTCTCCCCGGCACGTCTAAGTCTCCTAACAGGCTTCTTAGCTCCATATTTTCTTTCTACGTGTTGCATCAGATTTTATCTCAAACTTGCGTGCTACGTTCCCAATCCACCTAATCGCTGAAGATTTATTTATGCTGATAATATTTGATGAAGAATACAAAAATTAATTTACTTGCTCTGCAAATGCCTTCATCAAACTCATTTTCAACAAAATATTTTCATTACAAAACAACAGTGAATTCAGAATTTCGTGCATGTCAATGCATATGATTTTAGGTATGGCGTGAAACATTAATACAATATAAATTTTGTAGCCTAAAATATAAATATAATTAGGTCCAAAACCAATTCCAAACTTTTTTCCACATAAAGATTTTACTTTCTTTCCGGTAAGTGACGCAGAGCACTGGGTCATAAATTTACAGACATTTCGGAAGAGTTAAGGTGGAAAATATACTAACCTCTGAAGATGGACGTGTTAAATTCTACCAAACCACACGACGTCGCATCCTAGAAGACAGTAATGTCTACAACGGTAAGAACTAAAATATATCGTTTTTTTTAAAGTGGTACCCTTGGCGAACCACATTTGCACATTATGATTATCCCACGCGGTGTCTACAATAGATAAATAAGATTTCATTTGTAAAATACTTAAATCGAAGTCTTCCTCCACACTTTATAAAGCTAAACTTATCTTTGACTTATGAGAAGCATTAAAAAAACGCTGGAAATGTTTTACATTTCATTTCTGCAACACAGATGACATAAAACTAAGTAGATAAAGTGATTATAGTTGTTATTACTGTTGTGACGCGATTAATGAATTACATAGTAATAATAATAATAATAATAATAATAATAATAGTAATAATAATGCATCGTGCATCACGTTGCAACTGACATAACACACACATTATTAAAAAAACCAGTGCAAACTTTCAGTTCTCCTTTCAGATATTGGCTTCTGGGGAAAAATATACTTGAAAACCAACATAAAAGTGTTATGTTTTCTTGCTACGCATATTCGCATATCACCCAATCTGATGCAACTTACTTTTTATTTCTTCAAAATAGAATCTCAATTTATTATGCATATTTTTTAGAAGAAAGAAAGAATTTTCTCAAGCACACTAAACATTTCACACGATGTTACTGTAATGTTACTCCCCCAGCCACAACCCATGCACAGTGTCTGTATTATCCTTTACTTGTTCGTCGATGCAACTCTTCACAGCCTTGATTTCTACAAAATGTAGGAGTTTTCTTAACAACAGTAAACTACTTTTCGTTGTTTAGGTGTTCGTAATCTGTATTCTTAAGGAGTTTCCCTCGCCTTTATCCACATAATCTGGCTCTACTCTCCGAAACATTCTCTCTCCCTCAATCTCTAGGAAACGCACTTTCGCTTCTTAGAAACTACGGCCTCTACTGTCCATTTACGAACCACTTATTCGAGGTCACACAAAGTTACATTATGTATGCATTATTGCAGTCATATTGTCGTTGTGACTAAGCACGTAATCACGGAAGCGCTCAACCTGGCGTGATACTAAGCATCTTCACCTTAAACTTCAAGATCAGGTTAATATGAACGGTACACTTCTGGCTCCAGCCAGTTGCGACCATTAGCCCCTGGAGAAGACAATCTGTGGGCCCTGAACCGGTGTGAATGTGGCAGTGACGAATGTGTGGAAAAAGAGTCGTTACATGAAGCCTCCTAGTGACTCCACCATGCATGGTGACGCTTACGAAGCTGCTGGTTGTTTTCCTGGCCGGTATTTAATGCACATAATTTTAACCCATCACGAGACAGTCATATGCTCCTTCTTTGTTAATTTCGCATCCATACATCTGCATTTCATTTGGTTCGTACCCTTCAGGATGACAGACCGAAATTTTGTATCCATTTCTGCTTTGTGTGGTAAATGTTCCGCCTTTCTTATCTCGCTTCATTTGATGGCCGTAACAATAAGAGGCGAAGAACAAAATCCATTATCTTCCTGCTTGTACAGCCCTCTCAATCCTCTTGTTAAGACTAAATTTGTTTTATTAACTCACAATAAAATCAACAAAATACAAAGGTCACTGAACACATCTACATTTAGTATGTAACTCCCACATGTTTCGGCCTCGACTGCTATCGTCAGGGAGACTACTTACATATTGATTGAAATAACTTGAGCAGGCCTTTACAGTCTTTTGAAATGCAATAAAAGCATATCCTACTACATGCATGTTTTGTTAATCTGTTATTTAAAAATGGTTTTATTAAATGATTCCATGATTTTACTTACAAGATTAAGTAATAGTGTGGTGTTCCATAGCATGTCCCTTTTAGGTTAATTAAATAATGCATGTGGTACCCGTGTATTCTTCTATGGATAACCTCTTCGTTGCCATGTCACGTGTTAGGCCAACTCATTACAGTCCCTTGTCTACTGACGATTATATGTGAAGTGTTTCTACCGCCGGTCACAAACATTAGCCTGTGTTTGACAATATATATCAGTCTTTAGAGCAGAATAACCAATCCCATGACCAGGGCTGTGTCTTCTTTGTGCACTCCATAATGCGTACTTTGGTCTTTGAATGGACGATAAGAAAATGTACTATAAAATGTTTATTACTTTTAAATATTTTTTCAGCACGAGGGGCCTTCATGAAGACTGAAGTCTTCTGCCATGAAAGGCTTGAAACTTTCTTTATTTTAGCACTATATCTCTAAAACCCTCATTACATTTCCTACTTTCATCTTGAGGGACCAAGTTCCACCACACAATAAAATATGAGAAAATTATGTTCTCATATTTTACTATATGATTTTTGGGCAAAACACAGTCACAATATTCTGAACTGACAGGTAGCAAGGTTGCCCATGTTAATTTTATCATAACAATACCTGTAGAAGAGTGCGGCCTTCTAGACATTGTGCAAACGTTTTGGAGGAACCAGCTGCTATACCGTAATGCAGGAATGTGATGTGCAGGCAACTAGCCCTCTACCTAATAGTCGACATTTTAAACGACGCCACAGCCAATAAAAGAGTACTCGAGACCGTCCAAACCACAGAACTTACCACAACCAACTCCATGGAGCACAGTCTTTCCTCAGAAGGTAACCCGTCCTCATCTAGTAAAGAAATTCCCCGTATTTTATGGAACTCATATGATCATTATCTCATTCACAAGAACCCGCCACCTGTCCCTGTGGTGCGACTGAACTTACCATACAGTATGTATTCCTAATGTGATTCCCCGAGTGCCTGAAACTCGCCGCGCTCACGCAAGTCCACAAACTGATATTAGAATATTATTCTTCACTTACGTACGAGTATACTTTGCCCTCTCACCTGACATCCTGTACGTCTGTCTGCGTACATCTTGTCTTTCTGACGATGCTCGCCGCAAGTGAATCCAGTCTCTGGGATATCATTATAGCTAGGATAATCTCTTCCTTCAATTCCCGGTATCTTAGAGTTCTCAGAGTGGTGTATGTGTGCAGGCGAATGCCTTACCAACCTCCCATGTTCGTGAAAATGTTCAAAAAAGGCGCTCAAGTCTGCAGTTAGCGTCTGAAAACAAATGATACTTTGCATTAAGGTGAGTAATGCAAAGATGAACTTTTGCCAAGAACTTTAAGTGATTATACTATTTTGGAACAGTGAGGGCAGATGGGTGCAAGGTATTAATTTCATGGCTCAAAAATGAATAAGACAAATTTTAACAACATATTTGAGTACACATTCTGAAGTTAGAATTACCTTCAAATAACGTTACGTGATTAGGCCTACATAGACCGTGTTTGTAACTGTTAACATATAAAAACTCTTTAACATTTTTTCAAAGTATCCTTAGTTAAAGTAAGAGTATTCTATACTTATGTAACGAGCCAACATATGCACATTTATAAATATGTTCTATTACATGTTATTATTCTTCACCAACATGCTTCGGTCATGATTGTGACCATCATCAGGGCGTCGTATAAAAGCAATGCAATTAGTATAAAAATTATTGTGCAAAAATGTATGATAACACCATTCGCAGTTACATTTGACATATTCAAGCGGATCTCATGGTCTTAAAAATTACGTTTACTTTCTTGTTAAAATACAATAAAATCAGATTTCTTTATGTTGTTCAGTGGATGTGTGCAGTTGGTTCACACCCTCGTACAGAAGTGAAGCTGTACACAGTAAAAGATCACTTGATATTGAAAGAAACATGTCGGAAATATGTGAGTGAGCATATTGATATACTTACATGTACATTTTGGGTTTATTACATAAGCATATAACACTCTTTCATGCACGGACATGGAACATCTGACAATACTCTGTTAGGTGATAAACTGCAATTTGGTACTAATGCCAGTAGGCCAATTATATGTCACAACCCCGAAGGTCGCAGTCCTATATAATACATACCACAATGAGATCCAGAAAGTTTAAACAGTCACCTAAATACACATTTCGCGGCCATCGTGATTTCTGTATACTTCCATTAAAAAAAATATTTGACAAAAAGCTTAACATTTTTTCAAGGGTCTAGTAACGTACATGCATTTCGAATCTTATGACAGGGTGTAGATCTCTCTCTCTCAGCGCAACAATTTACATGCCCACAATTAGGCGATATTGATGGCAAGTGACTGCAGATTCAAATTTGGACTAGCCTGTTTTGGAAGAGTGACATGCAAAGTACCTGATAAAGTGTCACAAAAAGTTGTCGATTCTAAGAAGACAGGCAAAGGAAGTGAAGATACAAATGTCTATCTGATAGCGAAGTGGGTTAAGAAAATAATAATGTAAAGATAAAAAAGAAAATTTGTAGAAGCAGAAGGGAATAAATAAGCACTACGGAAAAGCGAAACTGTAATTCTTTTTCTTTGTTTCACAAGAAACCTTATTTTGTTCGAGTTCTGAGAAAGTCTTCCGCCCAAGAAGACACGTGGCGGTCAGTTTCCCACGTAGTTGTGTAACACGTGTGGAGCAGAGGGGTCGCCTTACTGACCTTGCGAATGTAGCTTGTATGTCGGACTGTCCAAGAACTAGAGTGCAAACACTTCCCTTTACACACACAGTTGGTTAACTCAAACTCTACATAGCGGATGTGTCGGTCGCACTCGTACATTGCCGTCATTAATGAATTCCGCTTCTCGTTTGCGAGAATTTGTAGCACCAAAGGAAGTTTCAACTAGCAGAAGACCATCCTTTTATATTCCAACATCATCGGATTGTTTATCAGAATTTCTGTAATACCCTCTTTCACGAATAACATTTCTGACGATCGTATCTTTATTACTTTATGCACGAGATAGCACCGTTACAAGCAATGATCCTGACTCGAATGTGATTTTGTGGAGATAAATGAGGAAGCCTGCCCTGGTCAGAGCTAACTATTCGTGAAGTTCAAAAAACAATTGTTCAATTCTCCACGTTAATACGTCGTAATGAATGAAATGGTGAAGACTGCGCCTCTTTATCACTCGTAAGCATTGCACGTTCATTCCTCCTCTCCCTCTTAACGTACCGTGACTGTTGTCACTACTCACGGTTATAAGGACAGCCGGAGCGATAACCCGTGCACTGAAAGTTGTTGTTGGTCTGAAGTCACCTCCTTTACTTCTGGCCGTCGTAAGAGTCAATTACACATTTATTGAGCATGAAAATTTATATTTCAGTTGTATTGTAAGGCGTTTATATTTATATAGCGTGCAGCAGAATGAAAAACACCCGGCGTAATGTACGTAAATAACTCCACCATATTGCTTTCTTGAAACAGTGAATTATATATTCTTAAAAATTGCAGGAATTATTTAAAATAAAGTAGCAAATATCCTGATGCCGAAAGCTTGGTTCGGACTTCGATGTGCAAGCGTAAACTGGGGGAAAGGTGGGAAAATGTCCTCCAATATTTTTTTTACTTAAGAATAGTTTTCGCTGTTCAGTTGAAGGGGGCCAAATAAAAACTATTTTGGTCACAGTGGGGTAAAGGAGTGTACGTGTATTAAGGACTCGTTCAAACTAGCCTCCCTCCTCTTTCTAAGTTGACTCTTAGTAAATTAAAGTTCCCAATACCCATGGTCGATTTTGCCAAACCCCCCCCAATGGTATTAGTCAAGTTACACACAAGTCTCCATGGCCCACCCGCAGCAGATGGTATGTACAGTCAAAACCCCACGAACTCATTATTGACATTCAAGCATTAGTTCCGCCATGGCAACGCTGTTTGTATTCAAGCTTAAAAGAAATCGGTGTCAAGTGCTAGTAGCCAGGAAGTTACAGCTTGTTTTATGTTAGTGTCTCATTCATATCGCTTACAAGCCAGGTGCTTATTGACTCCAAAGATAAGGAACTCGTCTGAGAGATCGAGACTGTATAGATGGCGGTTCATAACCCTCCAACCATAGGGTCGTGAGAAGCCACAATTCTGGTTGACTGTATGGATTCACTTAAGAAGCACTTGGCTGGTAAGAGATATGCAAAAACGCCGACGTGAGGCAAGCTCTGTCACCTGCTGGCTAAAGGCAGATGATAGCGATTTCTTCTAAGCAGGGATTAAAACGTTGGTGACACGGTGGAAAAACTGCTTAGATGCCAATGGTGACCATTGAAGATATCTGGTGTTCGTTACCACCATTTAAAACTTCCTTGTTTATTAACATTACCTGGACTCTGATGACAAGAAACAGCACTGATATTATGCAAATCATATCATTCATCTCTTATTTGTTGTAGCTATTGCAGTGTCATATTCTTTTCTAACTAACAACTTTAAAACCTTAATGTTAACAATGTGAAGAGTATCAAGTCACTGCGGCACCACAGCTGACACTTGATTATGAAGCACCAAAAAACGAAAGGGTGAGGTAGCACATAGTTTATATTAGTCTCCTCAGTGGGGCCACATTGTGACAAGTCTTGTACATAATCATGCCTCACGTATATGATTTGCCAACATACGTTTTAAACATTATGGTATGGTCTTCCTGCGCCTGAGAGAATGGAAAAACAGAGTGGGGTTTGTATATTAAATTTGTCATTAAGAGAAGAACAGTAAGAAGAACAATACGAAGACAACAAGAAATGAGCTACGTAGAAAGAGTTCCTTTTTGTGACTGACAGAAAATTAACACGTTTTTGGCTGATAGGGTACACACTGCACGCGGCGGCAGTGTTCTTGCCTGCTTGCCCAGATATTATCCGTTAACGTGCATTTACTTACAGATGGCATCCAGTAAATCTGTGCAAGAACTGACATATCGGATTTTTTGTTTTAAATCACTGCTGATAGATTCGTCTGGGATGCAATGCCCTGTTGAGAGCGGCACCTAATTAATTACTAAAATCAACATTCCTCTCACAATTGGTTTCCAAGGATGAACTGTCAGTTCGTTTCACAGGATGTTTCATTCAGCATAACATTTGTAGTAAAAGTTTTTTAGTTAAGTAAATAACGCCACTGGCAACACGTTTCGAGTCACTAAAGTCACGTTGGATGGCCGTAAATACTGAGACTTCTGCCAACATCTCGATCATTAAACTGTCCAAATAAGTGGTTTCCTAACTTACTGCAAACTGCGATCTTTCAGCTGCTTACACTTGTTCAGTCGAGATCCGTTGCACAACTTTGCAACTTATCTCCTACGTAGAATAAGCTTGTGCCTTCTATTCTGCCTTTCTTGTAAGTTAGGAATCCGAGACGGTAGCAGTTACGAAGTGGAGCAGAGGATGGTACAAGTGAACTACAGTGGAAGGCATGCTTCAGTCGGTAAGATAAGGCTTAATTTTGCCACAAGAAATGCATCTGCTAACAGCACAGTCTAAAGTAGCAGCAGTCTACATTTGTTCCACTATTTCCGCACTTTGTGTCTTTTGTTAAATATGCACGTTACTGACGTTACAAATTTTAAGAAATTGTGTTTTTAACAAATTCTGTGTGTTTTGTTCTAGAATTTTAATATTACTGTCCCATATAAAACCAGGTCTCTCAAGCAGGCTCTTGTCCTGAGACGTTTGGTTTCGTATGACACTATTGTTATCATCATCATCATTATCTCCTTTATGCAGGGCATTTATGCTTATATTCCTGAGACAAACTATGTCCCTAGGGAATACAGTGCTGCAGCTATTCTGTTGTTACTATTCATGGTGCTTGTACCGTTAGTTCCAGTGCTGAATCTATTGTACTTTTACATTAGAACTTTCCGAAGTATGTGTGCAGTGCCCAATATGGCTGTTTTCTGTAGTTCCTTGACTTCATGTTTTCCCGGTATGTTGCTCACGTTTTTTCTGAATGACTATGAAATAGTCCCAGTCGTCCCTATTATTACTGTTATCACTTTTGTTTTTACATTCCACATGCGCTGTATTTCTATTGTAAGGTCTTTATATTTTATAATCGTGTCGGCTTATTTTTAAATCACATTTCTGTCTCCTGAAATTGCAACGTTTATTAACATGCATGTTCCCTTTTCATTATCACGGATTATGATGTCTGGTTTGTTGTTGGGGATAATTCCGTCAGTTTGTACTTGTTGATTCCACAGTATGGTTACCTTGCTTCCTTGAATTGTTTCTACTGATTTTGGCACATGTTCATATCAATGTTTTTTGTTCAATTGTACCCATGTTTCCTTGCATATGTTGAAGTGTAGCTGTGCACAAAATTTATCGTGTCTATTTTCATTTTTATACCGTGCAAGAAAATAAGATACGAAGTCAAACAGCCAACTACTTGCACTAGTGTCTTTTGTTTTTAGAGATAAAATTCTAAAACATATTCACACACATTAAAATGCTAAAATTCCATAAAACCTACGACATGTTTCGGTCCCCATAGGACCATCCTCAGGGAGTATGTCAAGTCTTGCTAAAGTTACACTATGTACCATTAACATGTACACTTATGTAAGTGATGTGGGAGCATGCCTGTGAAATACAATATGGAGCATTGGTTATGAATACTATCTTGCGGTTAGGATCATGGAGTTGAACCTGATAAGTATACTTACATTAGGTATTAAGTTATGCCAGTGTCTTCCTGTAGGTGTGTGTTACTTACCGTTATGTCTGGTACTGTGCTTCGGTTACGCAGTGGGGGTCTCGTATCGCATATGCAGCTGTAGAGGGGGTTGAGTTCATAGACCTGATGTTCCGCGATCAGTATTTCTCTCTGATATAGTTGTTGCATGTACATGGTTTCCCAGCAGTTCACCTGTGTCCCCTTATTGCATGCTTTCAGAAGTTTTAGTGTTTCATTTTTCGGACCATATTCGTGTCTGTTCTGTAGAATGTGTGTGGCATAGGCAGATTGCGGGTTATTGGT
>Ga0209755_10008432_pt1 | contig 11031 bp, 6 predicted proteins | sample TergutCo191P1_FD_187301 | JGI IMG/M metagenome (GOLD analysis project Ga0209755, IMG submission 187301) | Cornitermes sp. P1 segment gut microbial communities from Petit-Saut dam, French Guiana - Co191P1 (SPAdes) (version 2) | ecosystem: Host-associated > Arthropoda: Insects > Digestive system >... | reverse complement strand
TTAAATAACACTTAGTACTATTTATTAAAACCCGATTCATTGTATGTCTTTATCCTAATTTCAAACTGCCATGTAGCCTTCAACTTTCCAAATTTTACCTGCATTAATAGGACTCTCTTTTACTCAAAATAAATACCTGGCAGCAGGTCACACTTGTACATACATACCTATACATTTCCAAAGTCCAATAATTCTGTCATACAACAGATGGACATGAAACAAGTCACTTTCAGACAACACACAGCACAAACACTAGATGATTACATAACAACTAATTAAAAACTTACAATTTCTATAATATAAGTATAATAAATATTACTAATTACAGCATACTACAGGAATATAATAATGATTCAAAGACAACTAAAAATTACTAAGTCACTTAGTGTGTACTAGGTTCTAAAAATTTTGTAACTGAATAAAATGAATTAATAATAAGATAGTTATGAAGTTTATTCTAATAATGCACCCTACCATTCCTGAGATCCTGAATATTACTGGGCAATCTATTAAATATCCTAATTCCTGAGTAAGCAACTCCTGTTTGTAAAGTAGAAAGATTTGCAGTAGGAATGTAAAATTGATTCTTGTTTCTTGTATTTAATCTATGTAGGTTCACACTTGTGTAAAAATTATTCTATCTAGTATAAAGAACATTAAGTGACAATATAAACTGACATGGCACAGGCAAGATGTCCAATTTTTCAAATAATCCCCCATAAGATCTCCTAGCTTCTACTCCAGACATAATTCTTATTACCTTCTTTTGTTATTTAAAAACTTCACATCCATTAAATGAATTTCCTCCCCAAAAGATCCCATATTTAATAACTGATTGGAAGTAGGCAACATATGCAATTTGTAAATTAAATGAATTTAGAACAGGAAACAATTTCCTAGTTACCAAACAAGCAGCACTCAATTTTGGAAGCATCTGATCAACATGTTATTTCCAATTCATGTGATTATCAATACATAAACCCAAAAGTTTTGTACTTGCTGCTTCCTCTATAGTTGTATGTTTATACACAATTACCAAACGTGAATGAGCAGAGTTTACAGGTGTGAATTTGACTATGTTTGTTGTCATAATATTTAAAACTAACTGACTCGCATCAAACAATTGACTAATAGAAGAAAAAGTAAGGTTTATTTTCTGTTTAAAATCACATAATTTTTATCAGTTATTAAAACCCTGGTGTCATCTGTATATAGCACATCAGTAAATGATGACAATGTTAATGATAATGTACTGTGGTGCCTAATATTTGTGAATTCTCAGTGTGGAACCTGCATATGTCATGCTTCTGGCACTTTGAATTCTGAGGTGGCTCCTAAATTTCTGGACAATTTGTGTGCCCCTGGTGTACCAGACTCTTTCTGTATCACCCTGCATGTTATATATTACACACATGTGGCAATAAAATATAATAGGCTATACAGGCTGAAAAAATTAAGACCATGAGTAACATATACTAAAACTTATGGTTCTTTATCTGCCTAATGCAACAGGTGTGCCTGATGTTTTCACAATTTCTGTCAAGTTATTAGAACACAAAACAATGCAATCTCATTAGGGCCATTTAATATCAGTACTGTAAACACACAGAGTGTGTTCTCATGCAAAGGTACACACTTCTGTCAATGCTTAATTACTGGCCAATGACAACCTGCCTCCAGGTGAGTAAAACCAGTTAATCCCAATATGAGGTCACAACTCAGGCCAAGCGTTATCAGTGTGTGCTACTGAGAAGACAAGCATTTACATGAGAAGGCGTCCAAATTTACTTTAGCTTCCTAATTAGAAAAAAAAAAACTGTAAATGTTAAAATGCATGTCAAGCAGTGGTTATCATAATGAGTGAATATGGTATGACACACTGTCCAACATGCATATTTGTCTGCATCATATGCAAACTGTGGCTATGGTACTAAGTGTCAGAAACGTTTGTCACAAATTTCCTAGAGTCACCATTTCAAGAACAACAGGCATCCACAGACTTCCTTCTGGGGCACCACTTGTAATTATGTTTGCTGTATGGAGCTCTGCAGATGGTGGCATTAAATCCTCATTACTCATTGGACATTACAATGGGCAGGAGCAGTGGCAGAAAGGACTTAGTAATTGTAGACTTTCTACTGGAGCAGGGGGTTAAAAAATTCTGGACCCAAGATCACCTGGCCAACTACATTTTGTATGGTGGAACCTGATATTTGTGGGTCTTCAGTATGGAACTTGCTTCATTCCATCTTTCCTGCACCTGTAACTTTGAGTTGGCTACTAGAGTTTTGGAAAATATGTGCATCCGTCTAACAAGGAGGTATTCACAAAGCAAAAAAATGTATTCAACGAGGCTTGGTTCCGGCATTACCAGCAAACCTTTGGCTACTGGGGAATTAATCAAGAATAAGGTCTCACAATTGTAAAAAACCTCCTGATAAAAACATCAAAGGTGATTTCCAGTGAGCCAAGAGTTCTGGAATACTACTGGGAGGGACTAACACTACTATAAAACCTGCAGAACAGAAAGACAGTCAGGGACTTGTGGCCTCAGGAGACCAACTTTACCTGGCAAAAAACAAACCTTCCAGTAGAAAGTTAAAAAAAAAAAAGTATGAGAGGAGATTAGCTGGTACCGGCTGTACAGAAACTTTGGCATCTCAGAAGTCCAGCAGGTTGTCAAGGAGAGAATTAAGAAAGGCACAAGAAATACTGGTAGTCAAGAGCTGGACAGAAAACATTCAAGCTCCATCCTTGCGAGTCCTCAACACACAAAGAGGTAAATACAAACCAAAAGAAGCAAGTGACAGGATGATTAAAAAAACACTGTCACCTGAACAGACACTTATTCAAAGAAGACTAACAAACAGGCCAATCTGTGCCACTTTAAACACTAACCTTAACTGCTCTTAAGGAGAGATTCTAGACTTGTATCATGATCAACTGGTAGCACCCAGCAAAATACCAGGCTGTTACTGGACAGTAGTCAGGAAGTAACACCTGTATGTAACAGTATGTAACTCTATTTTGAATAAAAATCTTTAAATGCATATTTAGGGCTTCATGTAATATAACATTCCCAAGTTTCCAATGCTGATCAACTTTTAAATTGGTCCATAAGTTGGTGCAACGACTCCATCAAAATCCATTCATCCAGAACAATTGTCATAAAAAGAGCACACAGTATTTGAGGCTACAGGAAACTGTTCTCATGCTATGCAACAGGCACATTATTTTATCTGACAACCATCACCATTCAATTCCTGTCAGCCTGCTTCACTTTTAAAAGTTTCATATGTCATCTGTCAAATGTTATCTGTGTAGGTGCGTCACTTATGTCTACAAGAAAGGAAAATATTTCCAACACCTTCTTGAAATATGGTGGATAAAAACCTAACATTAACAGTAAGATACTTAAGTAAAATGCATGAACCTCAGCTCATGGCAAACTAGAACAGCACTGAGTGCTGTTTCTCGCTATCATGCAAAATGATGAAGTGAAGAGTAATGCAAGTTGTCTGAACCAACTGCAGAAATGACTTTTAATACTGCATATTTACAGTTTGATGCTACTGCACAGGATGATACACAACACCTCTGGCATCATATGTCAAAATGATCATCAGATGCATGGGTGGGTCAAACTTCACGTTTTTGTGGTGACACCGTATAATACTATTTAGAGGACTGGTAAGTTCCAGCGTGTAGGCCTTCTACCAAATTTCATCAATCACAATTATCTGATTTAACATGGTATCCTCTTCACAATGAACTTGATCCAGATTGACACAATATGTCTCAGAGTGCAGCTACAGTTAAACCCCATTTAAGTGATATGGCACCCAATAGGCAGCAATCTTGTATTCTTAAGTCCTGTAAAAAATGTGAAATACTGGTGACACAGAAACCCCTCATGCTCAGCAAATTCCTGCACAGCACAGTGCCAAACTTCATTCATGCGCACTTCATTTATGGTCACTGACACGCCTGTGTGAAAGGATGCAGAACATCTGGTGTGATATATACCAGCAGTTGGCGTTCTTCCACTTTAAACGTCTACATCCAAATTGCAAATGGTTGATATGGTAGGGCACAATCCAAAAATGCTTTGGTAGCTCTGCATGACACTCCTGTGTGTTTATGCCATGGACAACTGGCACTTCCACATTCACATGTTGTTCCACTACTTGGACTTCCATTTCTGAATACGGTCACCAACAAAATTTCTGTACATGAAATGCACATGCACTCCCAAACACCAGCCCCATCTGATGGTAACATTTACATATGTCACATGCTACATTCCCTATATCAACCTTCTTGGGCGGGGGGAAGGTCCCATGACTTATGGACTGCACTTGTGTGTGTATGCATGTCTATATGCATATGTGTAACATTTCACGTTGGAGCCCACCTGAAGGACTGATATACAGAGAGAACCAGGAGGGGGGGAAGTTACGAAAAGGGTACCAAGGGCTCTTTCTGCAAGGCAAAACAGTCATAATGTGAGCTTGATCACTTTTCTCAGTCCAGTGTTAAGGTGCATCGAGATAAACTACCTCTCTTTTCCCCTTGTAGTTTCATGACACAGTGCTTGCTTATGCACAGGCAAACTTTGCCTTTTCAGTGATAAATTCCAACTTTGAAATAATGTACATAAATAAAAGAGTGGGGCTATACATGTAAGTTCATATTTTCCACGACAATACAAAGAATTTTAAGCAGAACTGCCAGGATTATCTCCAATAAATCACATGCCAGCAAACTTAAAAACTCTTAAAAAGGAGTTCCGTAGTTAACTCACCTCTGTGTATCCCATATTCATAAGCTGGACAAGTGCCTGACGCAGAAGAGATAAATCTTTTTCAATTCCGTTGCAACCTGAAGCTGCACTTACTCCACTGTGACCAGAAGCAGAACTTACTCCACTTGTGGTTGAAAGAGATGAGATAGTACTCGCAGCACTTGATCCCAAGTTCTCTCCAAGATTGCCAATATTGGCAAATGGCAACAACGAGTTCCGAATTTCTGCTAAGGCCTTCTGATGGTAGCCCGAGGAACGGGTTGAAGACTTGCCTGATGTGGCAGGGTTCATAGTGACGATGGACTGCTGGCCCATACTAGGCCCAGCGGGCGGGCAACAGTCACGTGCCCGTGGGCCACTGTTGCACCTCCTGCATGCACAACTGAACTGTATCACACAGTCTGAGCACTCACCAACTTCACCACTACAAAAACACCCACATTCCACTACCACTGATATCCGTCTAACTGATCACCTTTCGCTATAAAAATTTTAAAAATTCTTCTGTCACATTTGAATAGACGAACTGTGACTTAAAGGCAGCACTTGCACAGCGTGTGTCATTTTCTTCTGCTACATCTGAAAGAAAGAGGACAAATGAATAACTAAATATGTAAGAACCACAGAAATAAAAAACCTAGAAATATACTACTATTCCCTTCACCCTTCTCTGTGACACAAGCTTGTAAAGAAAAGTACTACCTAGTTTGAAAGTTGAGCAGCTACTCTAGTAAGATATATAATCATGGGTTTTTTGTGCAATATGCAGATGCTTGCACAGTTCTTGTGCCTTGCTTGCTATGTATGTATAATGCAACGGTACACATACCCACAAACGACAGCAAAACTATATACCTAATTCAGTCAGTATGATGGCATTCAACCAGGTGAAGGCCAAATGCATCACGTAGTTTATCAAGTTCACATCCAATATTACTGACAATGCAATTTTTGACATACAGTGAGACAAGAATCTTAAACTGGCAAACCCATGTGCCAGTCACTTACTCAATTTAAAGAAAGAGCATGTCAGATTCAAGGTTCTCACAGTGATGTTGCTAATGTTTCAAGTCTCCTGGGAGGTTATACTGCAACACTGGTACATAGTTAACTATAAATCAAATGACTGTAGTGCCTTCAGGGTTAAGCACTGAGAGAAGAGAATAAGCAGCACACTATAACAAAAATTACTGGAACACCAGCAACTTCAGAATATAAGGTTTACATGTCCAAACCATATGAAATAATAGGCTATCTCCCATTCATCACACCAATTGCATCATGCACACACCTTTGCTGCCACTTATAGTGTGTGTGTGTGTGTGTGTGTACATACGTTGCTGTAGACAACTTTGTCAACTGCTGAATATTTTGTAACAAATCCCACAATGGTGTGTCTCAAAATGAATTAAATAGTTAACTTCAAAACTACAGTATTCCTATGTGATGACATGTACTTTGTATTCCACCAGATCTGGATTACATCTGAAACATGTAACCTCAAATAATCAATCTTTATAAATACACAGAAGATGAAACGAATAATATTTAACAGCAACCTGCTTCACTGGTTAAGGTTTATTAGCAGATATGGTGGGCACAGAATTTCTAGTTCAGTTTTACAGGGCTTTGAAGATGATGGTGTGTATGTGTGTGTACTTTATCCACCACCAATTAGTGTCTCAGAATAACCTGTTCTCAGTAGCGCATCTGGCAAGTTCTTTTGCCACATGTGAAGACAGAAGCAGAGCTCCCTTCTGATACCTTCTTGAATTACAGGCTAGGTGAGTGACAATCACTCATTGTTAAAAGGACCACCTGATACAGTCATTTCCTGCACCTGATGACAGAAGACCAAGCTTACAAAACATTTTGTTTTACTTTTAAGTCAACAATGAATAAAGTTCAAAAGAGGAGACTGTTTCACAACAGAATTTCTGGCGCCATTTACCAGAGAACTATGTGAATACATATTACAACATGCATAAATGGAAACTGAATGTCAAAGTTATTTATGTGCCTAACAGCCTACTGCACCCACCTGGCAAATTAGTTTTGTTACACATATCTACATTAGGAGGCTACAGCTTTGTTTTCTGCTTTATGACTTTCTAATGGTGGTGTTAATGTCAGCAAACATTACAAAAATTCCAAATTCAACAGACAAAATATAACCTAACCTACAGTGTTAATGACATATATTAAAATATATGTGAATTATATCATCTTGCATCTTATCCAGTCTTATCAACATTCACAACTGCTACCTTCAGTTATGTTGCCTCAGGTTATATTTTTGTTATGTTTAATAGCTCTGTGACAATTTTTGGTGCCTGCTTTTTACTCTTCACCATATAGTGTGCTACTTTTCAATATGAAAACAACTTCAGGTGACAAGTCTATAATAACAATTAAATGTAAAGGTAAAGTTCACCCTAAAACAGGCCATGAAGGCCCAGAGGGGAGGAAGCGGTAAAGCTCTACTCTTTCTTTAACCTTGGCGCTAGAGGGGGTAGGTGGTTGCCTCACTCTGGCCGCTTTACCCCCAGGAAAGACACGGTAGCCATTGTATAGGAGGCTGGGTGGATAGTAAGCAATTACCATAAATATTATCAGCATTCACAATTCATACCTGCAGTTACACTACCGCAGGTAACATTTTGTTAGCTTTAATAACTTTGTGACATTTCTTTGTGACTGCTTCTTACTTTTCATCATAAACGGTGTTTTACATTTTAATAATGAAAACAACTGAAGGTGACAAGCCTACAGTAAACAATTAATGATTCTATGTACTACAAGCTCACATAACTTGGATTTGTGTTACAATTCCCTTTTAAATTACACACAGCAAACAGTCAATACCCTTTTATTTCATTATGGCCTTCCTTGCATAATTTACTCTAATCATCTCTCAGTACAAGGTCTAATAATCAAAATATTTCTAACAGATCGTTCATGTACGTCACTCAGTACAGTGTTAATAACCTTTTACCTCATTACGCTTTTACATGCAAAACTTATTCTCATGCATAAAAAAATCACCACTCACAAATTATCGTTACAATTTCATGCGTACAATTTGGATGGCAATCAGTTTAGACGGATCACCTCTGGCTGAAACCTGCGAAATGTATATGTATACGACATACGACAGAAACGTAGGTTATACCAAGTTAACAACAGGGGCTTGAAAGTCTTACGCCAACTGGAATGATGTCTAGTACTTTTAATTGCAAAACAAATAGCTATAAATGCGCTTACTCAAGTACCTGAAGCACCTAATGTTATTCAATCTCAACATGTTAACTCCTTTATGATTCAAAATTACACTGCATATATCGATGTGGGTTATTAAATCATTCTGCACACTGCGTCTACATAAACATTATCGACGATATCACTTTTGTCACAAGCTGCTGTCGTGCTTAGTGTGTTATTTGTGTACACTATACACATACTGATCCGAAAAGCACTGTATAATTTAGCATACGATCATTGTAGCGGAGAAAATATAGCCACACAAGAAAGAAAGACGCAACCGTAACTCGCGAAGCCAATAGTCGCCATCTTGAAGTGCCACATTCCGAAATACCAAGCTGACAACATTTTTTTCAAGTCACATTGGTGTGTACTGCTAAATGCAATTTCAGAGTAATGTCCTTTCACATTGTACATTACAAAAAATTTATTTTCCGTCAGTGTCATTTAAAAATGTACACTACACACATAATTTTAGGCTGAAACGACAGGTCCACTTTCCAACGCTAACTTTGACCCTCCGCAAAAAGCGATATGTCGAGAATGGAATGCGTCTATTGGGAGAATCTGTAACACATCAGGCAAGGAATTTTATACAGCTTGTTTCGTTATCTACTTATTTTTTGTTGTACGCCATATGCATTTACGAGAAAAGGATCTTAAGCTGGTTACACTGCTACATTAATGGGTTTCAGTTTTTCCTTAAAATAATGTGGGAGTGGTCACAGGATGTGCCTCAAACAGACCATCACTCCCGTATTACGTGAATGTGACGTTAGGCGCAGAATAATTATGCAAAGTGCTAATAAATTATCCCACAGGGATGTTCTTCACGCTACTTTCTACCTGAAATTTCGATTTTGATTTTCTCGTCAAGGAATACCGTGACCTACTAAGCCCACAATGTGTCTCTAGTGGGTAGCCGTATACGTAACGCCTTACATATTCGATACATGATGCTGAAATGACATTAACAGCACGTAATAATAGTCATAATTTTGGTTCTCTGATCAACGCAATATTTTTAACGATGTTATCGCAAACGAGTTAATACAGTTAAGGAAATCATTACTTCTTCTACTGACCACTAACTATTAGCGAATCCGTCTAATTTGTTTTGAACTTCAAAATCCATTGTATTTGTCCACAAGAAACACGGCTTTATATAAACATTACTTGTTCCAGTTAATTGGAAAGATAACTGTAAATAACTACTTCGTATTTTGTATTATTCCTCCTACATGTTTCGTCCCGTGAGCCCGTCTACAAAGTGAACTTAGTTTCAAAGGGATGCATTTATGATAAAAGATGTCAAATATGTTCATAAATACAATTAACTAACAGTATATGTGGCAAAATATTGCTAAAATGTAGAAAATATAATATTAATGTACGTGTTTTTGTTGTACGTTGCTGTACACATTTGTACTCAGGTAGTTGACAAACATTCATGTCAGCGCTGACATGCCTTTTCCTTAGTCAGGAAATATATCCGTATGTTGAGTGTTGATATTTCCTCAATAGCGGGCCACAAAGTAAGCTTGATGTATAGTATGCAAGTGGGAGAAGAAACTTTGTTGCATACAACCAAATTACATTGTATTACGTTTCGCTTTTTTCCAGGGCCAGTAGTGGGAATTATGCATGTGATATCTAACATTCTTACAGCGCTGCCGACAATTTTCGTCTTCAGGGATAAGACGCGGTGTAAATTGATAAACGGGTACCTATATTTTAGAGGAAGTTAGTGTCCCTATGTTTAGTATAGTCGTACAGTATAATCTCCGAAGAAAATACTGAGTATTTTACAAGGTAAACACAAGAAAAGTGACTGGAATAGTTGGCCAGCGAGAGGCGCCGCGGCGTGAGATGGGAAAAGCGGAATGTGTAAAGAGGTAATAAAATGATTTTTAGATTACGGTGTGACAGAGATCTAGGGTGAAGGGAAAATAGCCGAAATGAAGCAAGACTTTACTGCATGAAGTTCTTTGCACTTGCTGCAAAGACATTCTGTCCTTTTGCAGGTTGTTCTTAAAAAGCTCTCTGCCGTTGTTTCACGTCAAAGTACTTCTCGTGGCTATCCGTGGTTTTTTCGTTTGTCGGGTTGCTGTTTTCTTTGATGACAGCGAAATCTGTTATGGATTGTTCTTTAAAATCCCTACTATCATTCTAGTTTACCTTTGCCATAAAGATCTTCTCCATTTTTTGGTTAGATAATACTCTAAAAAATCTTCTAAAGTTACGTTGCCGTGATCCGAACGCGGCCTTAACACTAGGACAATGAATCCGAACTTACGAATATGAACCGAAGAATGATTAGTAATGTTTGTGCAAGACACATAGCGATTTGAAGCAAACCTATAATCTTGAGAGGCACAAGTTAGTTGTGTGTTACAATCATCTTTGGAAAGTAAACGCAAGTAGGCATTTCGAAAGAACATGTGATTGTTAGCTACCGAATTGTGGCTATGACGACTAGAGTGGTTGGATTGGCATATTTTTGTAGCCACAGCACTAGCAGCACGTATGGAAATAACGCTTGATTTACCCTTACAGTGTTAACCCTTTCAAAATGGGGAAGGTATTATCCGTTGTTCGACGGAAGGCCAATCGGTTTAATGTAGAAAGCAGGGCACATAGAATTATTTCGAAGGATAAACCAACACCAGCACCCAAACATCCATCGGCAATACAGGAACTAGAAACTATTAAATCAGGTTGAATATTAATGTTTTAATGTCCATTGCTTTCTTGTCGATATAACAAGCATGGAGAAGTAACGTTTAGTAGTGCAGTGTGTCCTAACCTAGCTTTTATTATGTGCTGTAGATTATCCTCATATTCTCGAAGAACAATCAAGAAGGGATTCAAAACTGGATGACAGATTAAAGCAGGTGTTCGTGCGTTCTTATGATACTATTGTAAGTATATTAGTAACGTATTTTTAGTGTAACTCCCCCCCCCCC
>Ga0209755_10008431_pt1 | contig 11032 bp, 7 predicted proteins | sample TergutCo191P1_FD_187301 | JGI IMG/M metagenome (GOLD analysis project Ga0209755, IMG submission 187301) | Cornitermes sp. P1 segment gut microbial communities from Petit-Saut dam, French Guiana - Co191P1 (SPAdes) (version 2) | ecosystem: Host-associated > Arthropoda: Insects > Digestive system >... | reverse complement strand
CAACAAATTGAATAACAATCAATATACAAATCTAAAGAATCCAAACATAAAACTAAATAAAAATACAAATGACTCATCCAGTAATCCCATTCTACTTCTCAATATACATCTGATAGCATAAAATCATTCACCTGTGCCCACCATTTTCACTTTTCCACAATAAAACAATACCACATATCAGTACTTAAAAACACATACAGTATTTTTATGACTGTCCTGACCCATGGACAAAATGCAAGAACTTTTTACATATTTCTCGAATACGATGGCCACTGGACCAAGGATTATAAAAACACTTTTACTCAATGTAGCTTCTAGCTGTTCTTGAAGGGTGATGAGCCTAATAGTGACAGGCTCATGACACAGTAAGGCTGCAATATTGTAATCAAAGTGTAGAATTAAATGATATGTATGATTTACAAAACTGAATGTAAAAGGCTATGAAAAGGAAAATATACAGTACAAAAAATCTGTGCATTTCCTTCCCAAAACCACAATGGGAAAGGAACATTATGCCAAGGTGAATATTACACATGTAAATATGGTACTTAAAACCAAATTCTCTCACATTTCTCAACAAATAAATACACATCTAAATAAATAAATACATATATATAAAATAAGAATAAAACTTAATATTGTTTGTCTTATATATATGCAAAGCACAGACTGGTTGAAAAGGACAAATACGAAAGTTTAATCATGAGTGAAGTACCAGTCCTGACTCACCTGGTTAAAAAATGTGTATTGATCACCAAATTTTAATATGAATATCTAGAACACAATTTTATAAAAGCATGATGGTTTCAAGAGCTTGACACCATGACAGGCATTGCATCAATTCAAACCACTACCTCAGTTCATGTATAAAACACATGCAATCACCTAATACTTGTTAAACTTACCTTCCTTCTGCGAGGATAACAGAGTCCCACCACTCAACTTCAGGAATGTCTTCTTCCTGGTGCTCAGCTTGTGGTGCAATAAGAGCAAGCTTCGTTGCAGATGTGATGCCTGTCCTCTTAGCAATTTGTGAGATCTCATTCTGCAGCTTTTCCAGCTGAGCCTGCAACATGCAAACAAAGTGTCATATGCAGTTTCCCTGGCTCGTCAGTAACCGTAACCACTCAGAAAAGTGCATGTGTCACTCATAAGAACAATAAGAATAACAAACACACAGATGGGCTATAATTGGGTCATTGTAAATATATAAATAAACAGTGCCAATTATTTCATACAAACCCTGCATATAGCAATGATCTGTAGCATTTAACCTGCACACAGCAATCTGGGATCACTGTCCTTCAACATTCACGTGCTCACCAGTCACCCTGATGTATAAATATAAATGTCCTGAAGAAGACATGACCAAGATTTTTTTGAAAAACCAAGAGCTTTTCACATATTCATTTATTAAAACGCCTACAAATCAACTATCTGTGAAAAATCCCAATTAACAACAGAATATTTTTGAAACTGTTCAACTAAGTCTTTATGGCAATCTGAAATGCTTAAACTCACATTCAGTTTGCAACAAACCAGAAGGCATGAATGACGCGATCTATTAAATTATGTTGAAAAAGAAAGTTATTTTGTTGAATATACTAAAGAAACATAAAACTATACATAATACGGCCACAGTTCATATTACACAAGAATCATGTGATCATGTCACACACTTCATACAAGGTGCTCCACCTGAAGAGCAATTTCTGAGGAATTTTAGTAATGTAACTCAGAGTCAGCGACTTTCAAAAACAGGTTAGCATACAGACCTACATGACTGCATCAATATTGAGGCTTCATTTTTATAGTAAACGATGTGTATCTTGTCCAGCTGACTACCATGAAATGCTGACAGGCGAGAGTTGACACACTGTGCAGCATGAATTAGAAAATTGATGGCAAGGTCAACAGAAGAATTAAAATAATTCTAAATTTTAATTATGTAATAAATATTATGGAATGGAGAGTTCCCAAACAACTAAGAACATAATGACTCAACTAAGTGCTGGATGACATCAAGAAGGGAAAACAGATACCAAGAAACTGAACAATAAAGAATGAGGGAAGACACAGCAGACTGATGACTGAAAGCCCATTGACCCAGTTCCAAATCAGTTATGGCATTATATGGGCATTGAGGATGGTGGAACAACAGATGATTCCACTACTTCCACATTCTTCAGTATATTCTGTGACAGTACTTCAAGACAGCATAGCTTTTGTAAGTTCCAACGCATTTCTGTGTTTACCCTCAAGGATGCACGATGGTGAATAAGACATATTGCTCAATTGCAACAACACTGTCACAACTCAAAATTTGTGCTTTTTCAGGAGAAACTTTTAATAGTTTTGAAGTGCTATAATTTCCTATGAGTGCAACGATGACACAACTGCTCTCCAGTGGCGAGTTTTGTAAACTGCATTATGACACTATACCTGTTAAAAGTGCATCTGCAAACGCTTCTTTCTACACCAATAACTCAAAAATGCCAAATTTTGAGTTGCGACACTCTTGTCACAAATGAATGATATTTTGTTTCTCTTTCCAACTGATCACGCTTGTCCCACCTCATTACCTTACACATTACATTCCCTTTCTTCAACTGATGTCCAACACCAAGCATGATGGCATGCTCTGTACATTACAATAAATAGTAACTGTTTCACTTTCCTTATGTGTACACTATCAGAGTATGAATGATGACAATTAACCCTCCTTTGATAACACACACTCAAATCCCCCAACTTTACTACAAGCCACAGCAAAATGAAAGGAAAAATGCAATATCTGGGTTCTCAGTTATTGCAGTATCCCTTTACTTGCAACTGTACTGTAATTTATATACCAGGTAATGGATTTGTTTATGTGTTGTCTAAAGAAAGTTACTTACAATCCTTTCTACAATGTTCATATGCAAATTAGTAAAAACATACAAAGAATTACAAGCATTATCAAACTTTGGGTCAGATATCAAATTGAAGAAGGGAATGTTAGCCAATTATCCTTCTCTTACAATGGAAAAAGCTCATTATATCAATAAAATGGATGTTCATTCTTACAGCCAACTGTTCAATACTAAACTTCAGTGCCAATACCTCAATCCTGGACAACCGCATCATCAGTAATTGGCACATACCTTCATCCTCATTCTGTCGGCCAACTGCTGAAACTTGCCTGGCTCATGGAACCGGAGTGCCCTCTTGTTACGGACAGCAGACTTCATCCCAATACGTGGATCAAAGAAATGGGTCTCAGACAGGTCCTCCACAACTCGCTCCTGAAGTTGCTGCCTGAACTCCTCTCGTTTCTTTGCCCGAATGTTAGCCTATATAAAATGATTTAGTTACAGCAATAAGCTTCTTGTAAGGAAACAGTCTTCCAAACAAACTAATCAGAATACAGACAAAGATCTCAAACATTTCAACTTCACACAAGTCAGTCATTATGAATGTCAAACTTTCCTTCGTATTGTATAAAAGAGATTAAAAGGTGCAATTTTATCACTTCATGCCTCTGGATGAAATTATTTATGCATTATACACGTATCACTTCAATGAGCAAAACTTTAACAGTGACATAAACATTATGCTAAGAATGTGCTTGGACAGCTTCCTCAGAATCTTAACTATGTTTGAAAACAGCAGGTACATAAAATAATGTGAAAACCTGTAAATATGCATTAATAGGTATCAGAAACTATTCACCAAGAACAATGTGTTAACATGGTGCTTAAGCATAACAGTTTTAACAAGTGTGTCATCAACTAAACAGGACTGAGAACTGTTCTGATCAACCAAAGTTTACATATTCACACAAAAGTACTGCTGAAAATACCTTAACTTTGTCTGCCTTAGCTCTTAGAGTATAAGAAAATAATACAAAACTGTGATAATTAGAATGGACAAACATCTATCCATACAGGCATAGTGCTTATTTATCTGTTAACTGCATTTTGAAACAGGAGTGAATGCATAACATAAATGGAAGGAATTGTGCAAAACATGTTGACAAATGCCAAATCTGTAGTGAAAATTATATACACATATATGGAGAAAAATGAATTTCAACGTGGCACCTTGTGCATTCATCTGAAATTTCCCACATACTAATCACATTCTCAACTTTACACGGGAAATTCACACAAAATAGAACTATCACATAAGCAAACCCAGCAAGTCACAAATTACGGCACAATTATATAATACTTCACTTATTCTGACTTCCATATATGCTGTTTTTCTTTCCATTTGCACAGATATGTAATGTCCATTTCATAAACCTCTTCAATCATGCAAAATATAATAACAACAGAAGGAAAACTTTCATGTGTTCTCTGTTCCATAAAATATTATATTTGTTACCTTAAGTGTTGGAACAACATGAGTCAGCTGAACTTCTTTGCCTGTGATGTCTACAGTACGGCCTTCATCATCCAAAATCAATGGAGTGGGTTTGTCTTGAACAACTGGTCGTATAGGAGGCAAATTTAACATGCCTGTGGAAAGCTTGGACTGAATTTGGGCCTGAAACAGGGCAGGAAAGAAATTCTTAAAAAGCTTTTAGGATTGTTGGGAATTCTGAGCTAATAAACAGTTCTTGCATTTTGTATCATCATTAATGACACAGAACTGTTTGGTGATAAAAGTGAAATTTTAAGATAAACACAACTCTTTATAATATGCTCTGGGCTTCATAAATGTATGCCATTAAATACAAAGCATAAAAATTAATACTGCTGATATTCGCATACATTAAATGTAACATCATACAGTAAATTTTATGTTTTTTTAACCATGCAATGTAGTATAATTATACAATATGCAACAGCAAAACACACTTCTTCTAAACTAATAATTTTATGTTTGATGTCTTCTACATGTTTCAAACACGCGAGTTCATATTCAGGAAGATGGTTGTACATACAGATATGGTATAGTACATTTTAAACGCTGAAATTACAATAAAAGGCTTTTATAAGATATCTAAGTATAAAATATTTTAACTTTTTAAGCAATCGATATAAACATAAAACACAGCAGGTAAAAACTGATATATATAAACATATAAATGTGAAATTATAACATTCTATGGTTTCATAATCTCACACTTATATGCTCATATTGATATAAGTTTTAACTACTATGTTTTATGTTCATATACTTTATACTAATACAATTTATAAAAGCCTTTTATTGTAATTTCAGCATGTAAAGCATACTATACCATACCCGTATGGACAACCGCCATTCTGAAGATGAACCCTCAGGTATGAAACTTGCACCAGACATCATTAATTAAAATATTAGTTTAGAAAAGGTGCATTTTCTTGGTTTATAATGTATAACCATAAAGTAACTCACTCTCTAAACAAGTTGGTATTAAAATTAGCTGGATTCACTACCTGAAGCTGAGCAATTTTTCTGGCTTTGTCTGTGTCCCCACGCTGCATCAGTGATGGAAAAGCAGTGGGAGGTAATCCATATAAAGTTGGACGCATTGGAATGGCATCATCATTGCGAAACATGAAACTACGAACTGGAGGAGTTTCATCTGCTCGCAGAGCATTTAGTGCACGCTTTCTTTCCTCAATCATCTTCTGAGCATTTGCCATCATCTCCTTTATCTGAAACAGCCAATAATGTCTTTAAAGGATCATAATTTACTACTATACAGTAATGTGGAGGTCTAAGAGACTTCTGTGTAACAGGCCCAGGTTCAAGACCAAACCTACTGTAAATTTATCTGTATCTGTTTCCTTGCCCTCTCCTCTGGCAAAGGTAAAACACAGGAATTTTAAAATATAAACAGATATGCAGCTGCAGGAACTGTATCGGCCATCCTGAATCACAGATAGCACTAGCCTCCTGACAAGGCCTCCACCTTTTGACATTACCAGGGCACTCACAGGCCACGAACGTGACACAGACCATAATACAAAGCTTTAACTGCAGCACATAACAGTGAATAAGTCTTTACCTGCAATGTCGTGAGCTGACCAGGACTTGGATTGCCTGGGGCTGGAATAGTTGTCACTTCAGGTTCCACATTAGGTTTCATCTTGGCTTTCTTTGATACTTCTTTATCTTCTTGTTTTAGCTCACCTTCATGATGTCGTTTCCGAGATGCTCGCTGAGCTGACTTCAATTCTTCAGCTAGCTCAAATATACGTTCTGTAAGTCTAGTAGCTTTCTTCTCATCAAGCAGAGATGCAAGTTTATCTGGAAAAAAAAAAAAAAAAAATCTAATTCAGCACTACAAAGTCGCCTTATGAGGATCACCATATTTACAGAACTGTTACTTGTAACCCATGGTAACTACTTCCATTCAGATATTTATATGTCAAAAAAATCAATGGTTAACCTCAAATCTAAATAATATATGTACAGCATAAATGGGAAAACATTATTCAACACAGCAGCCAAGGATGAAATTATATAAATTTCTTATAAACATACTACAGTTAATAACAATAATAACCAACTCCATGAAGCTGAATACTCTTGGGAAGATAATACTCCCAGCTATTCCAGGATTTCCACAAGGTTCATCACTATGCACACGAGATCCCATTAGTGGATCTTATCGTGAGCCAACAAATCAAATCCACATCCATACATGTTACATCATTAAGATCCAATGTATTATTACTCTCCTTAAAACAATAACATATATAATTATCTTTGCCTAACTCAGAAATATTGTTATCAGTTACCCATGCCTGTGGACAATTCTGTGATGTGGTTACACCATTCAACAACTGATATCTCTGGCTCTGGCAGTACACACAAAACAATGCACAGTGTATAGGGAGTCTTCTTTATTTCTGATTACATCCCACACAGCAGATGACAGTCTTTCTTGAAAGTTAATATTCAGCTACTTGAGAAACTCCCAGCTTTCATGGACCTTGAAGCTGCATCACTGTGCACACAAAAGCCCATCAAGACATGCCACACCTCAGGTGGTTAGTTGTCAGCCTTTCACCAGCGGGCCAAGTTCAAGGCCAGGACAGTCCACGTGGGGTTTGTGGTGGAAAAAGTGGCAACAGGAAAAGTCTCTTTTGTTTGGTTTTATGCTGTCATTATCATTCCACCAATGGTACATACTCATACTTCACCCACCTATTATTGACGGCACGTAATCTTAGTACAGACAGCATCATTACATAAAATTAAATTAAAACAGTCATTTTACCCAATCCCACATCTCTGATGTTGTCTTTCTTAATTTACAACATAAACTCAGTTACATGACACACAGTGAAAGTAAATGTACCCTTGTGCTTATTAAGCACCATGTCATGCAGACACAGAGGGCAGTGAATGCCTGGTTCTATGTATTCTTAACCTCAACACTAGAAGGTACAGCTCTATCTCCTGGCTGCTTTGCTACAGGGGAAAGGGCCACTGGTATCCACTGGATAAGAAATGGGGTGGGCCACACACCCAACTGGGACATCATGTGGGCGATAAATTCCCTGGCCCTGCCAGAAATTGAACCCCAATTGACCAACCTGTAGTCCAGTCACTACACTGACTCGGCTACCATGGCTGCTCAAACGCCACATGATTTTATACAAATGTTAATGTCTTAAATGTTTACTGAATTATTGTAACACTTCACTGTAGCCTGGCGGTTAACACTGCGAGGACACACAACACATTATCGGTCTAGCGCTGGTACCCAGCAGGCTACACCGCATCACACTCAGGCCACATTATAACTCCACTGCCATAAAAACCTCGAATCCTACATTTAATCATCTAGCCATGCGCTTCATAATAATCTGGAGAATTATTCTTCCATTACAGTTAATCCACAACTGTTCTCCACCCTCAGCTTAAATTGCAATGTACTTACTCGAGGTTTTCCGCTTGTCATAACCAGACGTAAGGCAATTCAATGCCGCAGTCACTAACGAAGGTTCACTGAAACCCAAAAACTTTTGTACTGTTTTATCTACATACGGCTTAATTTCTTCAATGTCCTTTTTTGAAAGACTGGATGCCATTTTTTTCCTATATTTTATGGAACCTGAAAATACACATAAGCATTGACAAAATGAAAATCCTCGATAACGGAGTATCGTATTGGCGTAAATTACTTTGTCCTAAATACATCGGAAGTGCAACACTGCCTACGCCATTCACTAATTATTGAAGGAGCAAGAAGTAATCACCTAACCAACCACACTTTACGCCAAAATACGTACGTAAAACGTCTTCGGATTCACGGAGTAATTCCGGCCGATAAAGTCAACCATCCACAGATCATCTGTGACCACACGTTACTCTTTTGTTTCACGGAACCCTACCTACAGGCATATTCACGTACTAGGTTGTGCATTCAGTAACTCAATCTACCAGCCATAGCCTGTTGCCTATACCACACATTAGCCGAACAGACGAAAATGACTTGGAAGGCCTTCGAAGAGACTATTAGACGAGACTGAAACAGGTCTATCTAGGCCTAACTCGTGACGAATGATGATGTTTATTACTAAATAACAAGATTTGGTCCTTAACTCTACTAGACATTCCGTGGGCTATACCTCCTTGGCTATGTGCACTTGCCATTGCAATAGAAACGGGAAAGAAAAAAACAAAATGCATAAATGTCCGTACAACTGAACCCCTGTCGCATAGCTCTTTTCTTTGCAAAGGTCACGTAACCAAACTACATATGACTGAGAGCCACGCGCTGCGGCCAGAAGACACTATAAAGAATTATTTAATTTGTATTTGTCCTCATCAGGACAATCATTGGAACTATTTTTGTAGAGGGAGTGGAATGGACTTTTTAAATAATAAATCCCTAGAGAATGTTGCATGTAACTTTGTATTTTAACAAAAATTAATAATACTGGCTACATAAAGGGCTACATATTCTGTTGTACATATTTATTACAATACTATTGACCCAACGTTTATCTCTTTAAACAGTAATAACATCTACACTGAAGTTTTAAGTACTGTGTGACAGTTTTTAGTGCATTAGTGTTTAACAAGTCAGTTAACCTACGGACATAACATTTCGTAACAGTAGTAATTTCCACCAACATTAGTTCTTCGTGAAAATGGTCCAGCCGGGCCGAAACACACGGGAGTGTGGAATAAATTTCTTTGTACTCGGATTATTTTACCATGTGCAATTGTTATAATTCTATAACCGATTAAACATTACACATTGCAAACAACAAATTACAGAACAATGACATTTAATTCGCAGCACCTGCGCGATTCAGATATGGATTACAATCGTAAGCAAAGTTTCACTGCAGCCAACATCTCATCATACCAAATAAAATTACCTGTAGAACACCCTGTCATATTCCACACTTAAACATGAAGTAACGCTAGTGTCGCTCCAACATCACATCTTCATTTGTTAAAGTGTGTTCAATAGTGAAGTAATATTCGCGTCACATTTCAACACATTCCGTCAAGGGGGTGTCGAGTAAAACATGCTTACTTAGAAATTCCCTCCATCTAAAATGAGTTCGCCTTGCAGATAATGTTATACGGATGTCGCAGCTAATAATTGCTTATTTAGTCAAGACACCCCCAGTTTATTGAACGTGAACTCAGGTGCTCAGTTCACCTCGCCATTGTTTCCTATAATGGGCAACATGAAACCAGTTCACAACCTCCTACTGTTTCTCTTTAAGAACCGCTTACTAATATGACAGGCCAAATTTCACACCTACCTAAAACAAGGAGCAAAACTGTGGTTTGGTATGTTTTAATTTTTTGTATTTCCAAATGCTAAATGGGAAGACAGTCACTTTAACTGTGCCGTCCTGTTGCGCTCAATCATACCTACTGCAATCTTAACACAAAGTTCTCGGTGCTTTGTCATGCTTGTATATTTGTGAATGCGTACGATTATTAACTGGTTGGTAGCAAGTAATCCCCGAATTTAATGTATTTTTTCACGTTCCTTTCTAAAAACGACAAATTGAAGCAGACTAGGTGTTAATCTACAAGGATGCCGAAACAAGTGTGGGTGTAGGTATTGATCTAGTACTGGCCTGACCCATTCTTGGGATTGTGGGTAGACAGCTACGGTATTGATTTACGCTCTTGCTAAGTTCTTCTCAAGCCCTGTTGGGAGCCCAGCGAGCGGCAGTAACAATGGTTGGGATGGACAGGATGGTTAGTGAAGAGGATGGGTACGTAGGACAACACATTCCAATGGCAACGCCGGGAATGCGTCCTAGGGTGGACCCTGAAGCTTTAGGAGAGGTGGACCCGGAAAAGTACCCGCAACCGAAAGAATCCACCCACAAGATTCGCGGTCGCTCTGACATTATCGAGTTTCTATGTGGAGCTGTGGATCCCGAACTGCTGACAGTCAAGACATTTTACTTTTTCTTCTACTCTGCATTTGGGTCATTATTCCCGTTGATGGGGGTCTACTTCAAGCAGATGGGCATAAACCCTGGTCAGTGTGGTTTGCTGATAGGGTCCCGGCCTTTTATCGAATTTTTGTCTGCACCTTTCTGGGGCAGCCTTGCTGATAGGTGAGTAAAATGCAGTTTTATTTATAATCAGTGTTCATATGCGAAGAAAACAAGTGACGTGAGTAAAGACACACGAATTAAAAGGCGCCAGTGACTTAAATAAAGGAATTTATATAAGTCGCGCCATCTTTTATGCTGATTCCCTCTAGTAAACTGCATTTTTATGGCTTCATATATATAAACCAGTCAACAATGACCCCTAATATAACACTGTTTTCTGCAATACAACAGATATTACACATTTTAATGCCATTGGCAATTTAAATTTAATAAAGTGATTGCTAAATATGGCCTTTGTCCATCTTCGTTCCTCGAAACGCACTTTAATACATATTTTATACAAGTTACAAACTTTTCCGGGGTATTATAATTATTTAATAAAGGAGTGACAAAATATGGCCTCGTAATATTTAAAATTGACAGATATATCAAACAACACAATGGGGAAACGTGGGAAGAAACCAACGTCGTATTCGAGTGTAGCACTCAGTGTCCAACACCAC
>Ga0209755_10008429_pt1 | contig 11032 bp, 17 predicted proteins | sample TergutCo191P1_FD_187301 | JGI IMG/M metagenome (GOLD analysis project Ga0209755, IMG submission 187301) | Cornitermes sp. P1 segment gut microbial communities from Petit-Saut dam, French Guiana - Co191P1 (SPAdes) (version 2) | ecosystem: Host-associated > Arthropoda: Insects > Digestive system... | reverse complement strand
GACATAAAGTCCTCAAGGGAAATCAAGGTATAAATTGCATTGTCCCGCCGTGTCATGTTTCAAGGATACGGCGGGCGCATTAGGCGGTACATAGGAGGTAACAGTAATTTTTATTTATTCGGGAACGGAGAGAGCCTTTTCCTGTTTTTTCATGTATCTCTTTTCCGCAACCGAAAGATTGGCGCGGCGTTGTTTAAGAAGATTTTTTTCTATCGCGTCGATACCCGGAGCGCGCAGGACGTTGCGAATCCTCATCTTGTGCGCGCGACAGGCAATGTGGAAAGCGTCTTTGGGAAAACCCCGAACGCGGTACTTGGGATCGCGGGGGTATGTCCTGTCCGCAACTCCCCTGTACCCAGCGGCATCCTCCACGGCTTTCAGGCAAAGAAAAGCGTCCTGAAAACCCTCCACCGCCTTCATCAGACTATTCCAGGCGTCCATGTCGTCTTCGCCGCAAAACTGGAGTTCCTGTGTTATAAAGGCGTACTCGGCGCGGATAATCGTCTCGGGATCGGTGGAACCCTTGGCTTCCAGAAAAGCCGCCATAGCCAAGGCTATGCCCTGCTCGTAAAAAACACGCCCCTCGCGTTCCTTTCCAAGGGTTGCAAACCCCTTGCGACCGAAATCAATGGCGAAAGTCGCATCGTAGATTCTATCGAGCAAGCCAGTCGTCGCCAAATTCCGCCTCCGCTTCCGACAGGTTCCAGCCACCGTTTATAAGAAAATCCACCCCGATTGACTCTTTGGCGGCCTTCGCCATATAAGGAGGCATGGGAACCGATCTTAGGACGCGGGAAAACCCCGCATTGTCCCCCGCATCCAGCAGTTCAAAAGCCCTTCCGGCGATGGCGAATTTCTCGTCAAGGGTCATCGTTTCGGTTTTCTGCATAAAAGCACTCCTTGCCCTCTAAGCATACTGTATTTGGAGGGCTGGCGCAATACCGCAAAAACAGGCCGATATAAAGGCAATATCCAAACAGCTTCAGGGGCTTACTTTAATCATTCAGTAATCTTGTATCATCTATCTCTTTTAGAAGGAGCTTTCCACCACAACCTGGGCAAGATGGCCGTTCACCTTTTTTACCCTTATGGAACTTGCGCCCACACCTTTCGTATTTTACGTTACCAACAAAATCTGACAATTTCTCGCTCATTTTGTTCCCCCAAAAAAGACGTTATAGTTCGTCATTATTTTCATTTTCCCTATTCGACAGACGACATTCAATCACTGAAAAATACAGCGCAAGAAAAACGACAGCTATTGTGGGGCAATTACCATTCTTTCCAGCAGTCGTAGCAATGCCAAATATTGTTTTAGCAACAGGTCTTGGTACTGCCACATTTTTTGGGGCATGGCTTGCCCTTTTAGATTGCACATGAATCACGGACTTAAAAAAAACTAAGTCACATATCTTATTCCTCCTCATAAAGTGAGCCTAGCATGGAAAAGTACCCATGTCTAGGCAAATTTCAAGGTAGCAATCTTAGAAACGTACCCAAAATCCACATTTCCTAGGATATGTGCCTTAAAGCAATGAAGAACGATTACGAGCTTGGCATGGTGCTGGAATACATACCCAAAATACCGTTCAAAAAAAGACACCAGCATTTTTCGGCTTCAAAACATCTGCGCCCGCTGTTTAATCACCATTCCTTTCCGCAATCGTAACAATGCCAAATGCCATTTCGGCAATCGGTGTTGGTCCCGTAACATTTAGGGCATGGCCCACCCTTTTCGGTTATTGAGTGAATTACGGACTTCAAAACCATGAATAACATTTTTTACTCCTCCTCATATAATAATAGCCTAACATGAAAAAGCATACCATATCAAGATAAATTTTATAAGTTCATTCTCTGGTATTTTACACTACCCATCAATTAAGTATCTTTGCAAAGAAACATCTTGTCTTTTCGTTCCAGCCATAACTAAACTTAATACGCCCTGTGAACTTTACACCTTCGTTGACTACTTTTTGGGCTAAATATTCCCCAGCATTACTCGGAAGAGAAATATTGCAGGATAGCTTCATTCTGAATACATTGGCCTGCCTGTCGCCATACGCTTTTATAACCTGATTTAATTGCTCCGAGGTTTTTACGTACAAGCCATTCTTCAAATAGAAAGAAAAGTCGTTATATAGGCAAGCGGGTGTTGTTTTTTTGTCCCAGCTATGGTCATTTGATATTTCTTCATCTTGTAACATAAAATAATCATATGAGTATTCCCCGAACTCATCATATTTCCTTGCATCCCATGTAACATCCATATGATAAAATCTATCTCGCATTTTTACGATGTTCCAAGCGTGATCTGAAAATGTTCCAAGAGAATATACCGAATGCCCAAGCACAAGCATACATTCAAACCCCAATTTTTGAGCCAGCAAAGCGAATGCCGAGGAAAAACCATCGCAAACTGCAATTTTGTTTATTATTGCTCCATATGCATTATGTGAATCAGGGGTATTATTTATTCCTATTGTATTTTCCTGCATCTCCTTTTTATCATATTGAACATTTTTTTGCAGATAATGATAAAGATTAGTTAATATAGAATGTTCATTAACGGATGCCGCTTTCACAGACGAAATAATCCTATTTGCTGCAACATCTAAAGTCAAGTTCATTTTTTCGACTTGGGATTTTGAGGGAACTCCTGACAAAATAATTTTCTTACCAAATATTGAGGTTTCCATTTGGATCTGCGTCTTGTTGAAGTAGATTATGGATGGATTATCGCCAAGTACAGTTTGTAAAATTTTCATCACGTCAACACTGCGGACTATTTGGGAACAGTCAAAAGACGAAACTTGTGATAAAAAGGCATTTTGCATAACTCTATATGCCTGTTGCTCTTGATTTGACAGATATTTAAACCCTAATCCTTCACACAGAATCACTCGTCTTCCTCCTAATGGTTCCCTGCTTTTTAATATGGCGTTTACTATAATATGATCTTCCCATTAAAATCGTATTTAATTTAATTGAATTGAGAGGTGCAACGATCGCAAAAAACAACTTCAAGGACACATCATCTTTTCTGCATCACCACCCTATATCTCTACGGCGGGGATATTTATCCTCTAGGTGCAGTCGAATTGTTAAAATAAAACCAACAATGCAAATAATTCCAACAGCTATATTGACAGCAATATCATCGTTAAATCCAATAATACTACCACAAATAATAACAGTTAAACCGCCTGTACTGATGACAGCAATATTACCACTTTTAAAAAACATAATAATAAGAACAACGGAAACAACAGCAAAAATACCAGAAATGATAATATTAATTTCAATTAATGTCAAGAGAGAAACTATTCCTGCAACTATCGCTAACCCTAATCCAATTGATATGCTTATTGCCCACTTCCCAATTTCTTGAATCCTGCCTTTTTTCAGTGTCTTTTTCCTATGTTGTTCCTCCAATTGCCTCCTATGCCTTTGTGATTCTTCGCTCTGCCTTTCAAGCACTTTAAGCCTTTCCAGTTCCCTTTGCCTTTCCAGCTCCTGCTGTCTCTCCAGTTCCCGCTGCCTTTCCAGCTGCTCCCGCTGTCTTTCTAGCTGCTCCCGCTGCCTATATAACTCCTTTCTTTGTTTCTCAAAAAGAAAATTCCGAACACAATCCTCACACCATGTGGCAGTATTCCCAGGCGAAACCTCAACTATATATCCACTGTAAACTAATTTCCCATCATTTGGACAAGTAAACTGCCTATTTATTTTTTCTTTGATGTTCATTTTTTCTCTCCAACATTAAAATAATTGAAATCACCAAAAGGTCATTTTTGGAATTTACAGAAAAATATCGAAACATCTTGGAAAACACGAAGTAACACCTTGAAAAATAATATTCTCTACTTATATAATTTATCATTTTTTCTCCATTTAAATTATTCGCTATTTCTTCCACCGATGTTTTCCTATTTTAGTTTCAGCATTGTTAATTTTTTTTATTGCATTATTTGCAATGTCTCTATCAGAAGACATTTTACATTTTTCAAAACATTTAATTGCATTTTCATAATATTCCTCATCGTATAAAATAACACCTATGTAATAATTAGCATCTATACACTCATCGTTTTTTTGGTATTTCAGTGCACTACTAAAATCACTTTTTGCCTCATTAGTGTATTTTTTTTTGCCAGCAAGACCTTTAAAATAAAACAAACCTCTTTCATAATAATATTTCGCTTCTTTTGGACATATTTCAATAGCTTTATTTATATACTTGATTGATGCTGCAGCATTTTCCTCTTTTTTATCGTTTTTCGAATATATTATTTTACTTAAATAATAAAAAGCTTCGGAAACCTCCTCTGGATTTTTAGATTTATCGCCTGATATTTTTTTGAAAATTTGTTTTGCTTCATCATAATTTTTCTCTGAAAAAAAGATTTTACCATTCATCATTTCCCCAGACATTTTATTTGAATTTTGTCCTGATGTTTGAATCAATTTAGCAATTTCATGATTATTTTCTTCTTTTAAACATCCATCAACTAATTGCTTATTTGGCAGTGTAGATATTTCATCACTAGTTTTAGTTGGTTCACTAACAGAACTCAAAAAAACACCGTCACTCAGTTCATTTGACATTCCAACATTTTTACTGCAACTCACCGACATTGAAGCCGACAACAACAAAGGATAGTCTACCCCAGTCTTGATTAATGGCCATTTTTTTGAAAATTCCATCTTCGGGAAAATATATTTCAATTTGGGGTAGCAATATTTACATGAAACTTCATAAAGTTTAGCATCAGAATCTTTATATATAGCAGCAAATGTGTGTTGCGCTGGGCTAAAAACAAGATAAAATTCCTGACTCTTTGATGCTCTCATCATTCCTGCATCTGTATCCGAGAAAAATGCAGAATGAATCCCATGCGAGTGATAATTTCCAATAATATTCTTAGAAAATTCCCCATCCTTATCTGCATATTTTTTCAAGCAATGTGAATAGGCTTTAAGTCCATACTGAGATTTAAAAACAAAGTGTCCTGCTGACCCCATTGAATCATCATGAAATATATCTTCTATATGCCCTACTATATCTTGCCCATTATCATTTCGTTCTAATTTACCAATTAAGTAACCGCCACATTCAAGATTAGGCTTTTTATTTATATGTTTGATTATTTTACTCATAAGCTCGTACTCCAAATGCAAATGGACTTTTAACGGTTCTTGATTCATGCTTTCCCTTTCCTAGAAAAATCAATTTCATTTTGTGGAATTGTTGGTTCGCAGTATCTAAAATCCATATCATTTGTTAAACCAGTAGCAAATAGTTGCTGTTGTTTATTTTTAAATAGCGCAGTTACTTCCTTTTTCCCTGGACTAAATACCAAGTAAAATTCAGGTGCCGTCCCCAAAAAGATCATGACTCTATCCTGCCCAGAGAAAAAGGCACCAATATTACCATGTGAATGATAGTTTCCAATAATATTTTTGGAGAAAGCGCCATCTTTATTTGCATATTTTTTCAAACAGTATGAATAGGCTTTAAGCCCATATTGTGACTTAAAAACAAAATGAGCAGATGACCCTACAGAATCGTCATGGAATACATCTTCAACGTAGCCTATCACATTTTGCTCATCATCACTCCATTGCAATCGACCAATCAAATAACCACCACATTCAAGAGTGGGTTCGATAAAAATATGTCTTTTTATTTTTCCAAGTACATCACTAGTCAAATGTAAACTAATTCCATTTAACCCTTCAGCTGTTTTTTTACATGGTTTTATATTTGAATTAAAATGCTGCAATGCCACTTCAATGTAGCTAACGAGAACCGAGATCATATTCGTTGGAAATGAGTACTTATGATGTAAACGTCGCCCATTTTTCTTTATCCACCATGAAAATCTATGTCGCCGAATGCATAAAAAAGCAATTTGAAAATTTCCTTTTTCGGTTTGTACAAATAAACGAAGATTAGAGTTTGTTTTTTGTTCACCATGAAAGGATAATTCACAGCCACGTGCTTTCTTTAAGCTATCAGCTAAAATATTCAATATTTCGGGTACATTCAATCTTGTATCTGTTTTTGCCATTATAATTTACTCCACAAATATTCCGATTTCTTCGGTTGCAGCAGAGGAAACTTTAAGCGTTCCCTTTTGTTGACCGATATCCCTACCACAAACAATAAGACATATTTTCCCCTCATCTAAAGATGATATAAAATCCTTTTCCAAGTTGCTGCCGCCAAATGGTACACCACCAATAAATTTACCCAGAATATGCCCAGACAATCTTTCTTTATCGTATTTCAATTTATCTTGTGGTGTTGCAAATTGATATCTTAGTGCAATCAAAGGAGTCAAAATAAAATCTGTACATTTAAATCTTATAGTTTCTCCAGAAAGGGGCTGTATTTTTGTGCCAACTAAATGACCTACTGGTAACGTCTTGTCTTTATGTGATAAAATACTATCTATTATATACTGAGTTGTTGTAATTACTATTTTTATTTGTGGATGGGATGTTTTAAAATCACGATTATATATCGTATCAGATATGCGCATACAAAGCCCTGGGCTGTTTAACATAAATCCATCCGTAATAGTAGCAAAACTTTTTCCACAAGAAAATGGCATTCTTATATTCTCGAATTTTACAGCAAAGCTATTCACTACTTATGACCAATTTTATTATTTTAGCATTATTCAGATTTCCATCTGGTGCAATACGATAAACATGTTCACGTGGCAATTTTTGTGTAAATTTACCAACATCCAAATATTCGTCAACAAGCAATGTTCGGGCATCGCTATGCACTTCTTCAGGAATTGAACGTGATTTTGTCTTGTACACCAAATAAAACAACATAGTCCATCCCTCTAAATCTAGTTTATAAGCATCAACCGTTTTATCTCCATAAGCAGATGCTATAGATATTAGCAGATCTTTTGCCATTGTTTTACTGGAAACAATAACTGTTGGTATGATTTCATCGCCTGATAATTGTTTTTTACCATGTTCCCCAAATTCCCAAACGGTTTCACCTACCTTGAGAATATCACTGCCACTATGAAAAGTGCAATATTGTCGTTGCATTGAAGATTTAAGAGCGCGCAAATTGTACGCTTCAGTTTCTTTGTAAATTAATCCAACTTCGGTAAGTGTATATTTCCAATAGAGACTTGCTTGATCAGTTGAGCTCTCATTTTCAAATGGCTGAAATTTCCCCAAAAGGTAACTGATTGCAATAGATGACGCAATTCCTGCAATTGTAGAAGAAAATCCCATGACTTGAGGTTGCGTTTCAGGAGAATAACCTTCACCACATTGTACACGTTGAAGTATATCCTTAGCACCTCCCTGCTCGGTACATGCATAACATACTCTTGAGTCTGCGGGAGAAACAATGACAACGCCTTCCATGCGTTCGTATGGATACTTTTCTAATCCTGTAGCAACGGTGATATGCGTTTTATTATATAGCTTACATCCCCTATCTACATAATATCGAATTCCTAAAGAATCCACTGGCGAAAGAATTAAATCAAAGTGTTTGAAAAACCCCCATCCAAGCATGGTTATATCTGCGTCTATCCCAGTGACAGATACCGGAAAAGGGCTACGTTCTGCCATACGGTGCGCTAATGCAAGTGCTTTCGGTCTACCAACATCTGCTTCAGTAATCATGGGAGAACGTGGCAGATTCCAATATTCATATTTGTCTAGATCCACGATGGTTAAATCATGAACGCCCGAAAACACAAGGTTTTTCGCCACTTCGTTACCTAACGTCCCTGCGCCAACCATGAGCACTCGCTTTCCTATCAGATCTCCCTTATTGAAGTTAAAACGTTTGCTCAATTCCATTTGAATAGCAATACTGTAGTTAACTTGTTTACAATAAGTCTCAATATTACAAAAAGGGATTAGTACCGGTGCCACATTTGTGCAATTATGCGTAACTAAAGTTACATTTCCACAATTTTGCATCGCCATTCTTCCTCCATGAGAATGCTAACGACTAAATACTGTTGGATACAGCTTTTTCTCAGGTAAATAAACCAGCAGTTTTTTCTATTTCCGCAACAAAAGGAACTTCTTTGCCGTCTGCCTTCAAAGCTTTTATTTGCTCTCCAATCTGTACCTGTAGAGGCGACTCCCAAGTAAGCGGAAAAACTTCTCCACTTACGATGCATCCTATCGATGATTTTGGATCAAAATCACCTTCTGCCTTGATGTCATTATAGCTATCCTCGCCGCCAAATATGCCAATCATAGCTTCCTTTTGCTCTGATGATAACAACCTCAAGATCATTGCTTTCGGTGTTTCGGATAGTTCGAAATCAAAGCTTATTGAAGTCGTATTTTGAATGTTCGAAAGTTTACCTTTCATACTCTTTTCTCCTTTCCTTATTGCCACTTGAGCATACCAACGCGCAAACGAAATTGTGCGTCTAGCCATTGTACCAATTCAATGCTATTATCAATCGGAGATGACCCATACTTCTTATCTACTCTTGCTATTTGCTTTCTCGTATTGCTCATTACTTCAGCAGTCGTGTTGCCAAAATTATTTGTCGCACGCTTCCCTTTTTTGAGTGAGAACTCGCTGATATTTTTATAACGTAATGTAAAAATCAAATGCTTAACTACCTCTTGAACAGTAGATAAATTTTGATTGCTAATTCCCCAGCACGGGTAACCTTTATCAAAAATATGAGCATGTAAAAATGCCGTATTAACGCTACCTTGCCAAAATCTGACGCTATTTGAATCTAATCAACTGGGAGTTACGGCGACTCTTCCGTTTGCATTTGACACATCAAGCCAAGTAAAGGGGTACGTAACGATAATTTTACCTTCTCCGTTAGGAAATGTTGGATAATCGCTAATTGTAAACACAACTAGCGTACCATCAGAGCTTCTGCTGGCATTGCAATCAGGGCAATTTAGCTGTTCTTTGATCAGTCCCGCAATTATTTTGTAAACCACCATCCGCTTATCCATTCTGCCCATTCCTTATTGAACACAATATAGGGGAAGCCCAAAGCTTCTCTCGTAGATGATAGCATGAAATTCACTTGCGAGTGGCTTCTTTACAGCTTTTAAATCGCTAAGAGACATTTTACATCCAAACCCATCTATATTTCAGTATGCCCTATAGCGTCTTTCTTGTCAACACCCCAACTTTGCCTTTGTGTTTTAAGACATCTTGCCCATTATTTTTTGATTCCTCTGCCGAGGGCATGTTACCACTACATAAAAGGCACATCGTTAACTTAGTAAAAATTATTTATTTTTCTGTTTTTTGGTATGTTTTTAAGCGAAAGCCATGCTAACAAGCCAAAAACGTCTGCGAGAATAGATGGAGAACGCCTAATACTGACCTTTTTCGGACAACTTTGGATAGGGGGAACAGCCCTAAGGTAGATACTCAGAACTTTATCTGTTCACAATCCCAGACAGGGCAAATTTTCTCTCATACGAAGCAAGTAATCCCCTTGTCATGAACTCTTAGAGCTTCCTTACGAGGTGATCGGCCTTTTTTACTACCTCAGTGAAAAAGGAATCACCCTGAACGCATCATCACATCACGCAAAGCCTTGTTTATACGCGTCTGGTATCCCTTTCCCCCTGCCTTGAACCATGCCAGCACATCCGCATCTATTTTAATGGAAAGAGATACCTTTACCGGCTCCACTTTCCAGTATTCGGGATGGGCAGGCTTCATTCGGGCAATTTTCTCCGCTGTCAGCTTGGGGCTATCCTTACCGTAGCCAACAGGGAAGTTTTTTATCTCCTGTATCCGCTCAGGACTTAGCTTTTTTGAAGTAATCATCGTATTCCTCCTGTTCCTCGCTATCCGCCTGACGCGCGGAAATGATTCTTGTCCGTTCGCGCAGGGTATAAAAGACGATTACGCACAGAATTCCGTTTAGGCACCCCATGCCGTAATACCGATCCTCGTTTTCGGAATGCCCATGATCATCTCCTTCCAGAAAGGCAGGGTCGTCAAAGATTTCCAGAATCTCGCCGAACGAAAACCCGTGATTCTGTTTGTTCAGGCGGTCTTTGTCCTCATCCCACTCGAAACGGCCGTCTTCACTGATTATTGTCCTGCCCATACCTATACTAAAATATAGCCTCATTGGTATATACCGTCAAGGGGATACTGAAATGGATCACTTTATCAGGTAGGGGAGTTACGATACAGCTAATTCAGGCGGTGCAATCACCGCCTTTCTATGTTTATTCTGTAGCCCAATGAATATATCACGCTGGCGAACGTCCTAAAATTTATCTTTTCGGCATCGCGCCCCCGAATTTTCTGTATCACCGTAGGCGAAACCCCGGCCTTTTGAGCCAAAGCCCTCACGGAAATCTGTTCTTCTTCCATTTTTTCCAGAATGAACTCCGACAAAAGGAATTCCTCATACTCCTTGTCGAATTTCTCCTTCCGCTTTGGGTTACCAGTTATGAGCCTGTCGAACGTGGTTTCCATCAATTACCCCCTGCCTTTCTGTCCAAATAGTCCTTTCTGCGCTTAATCGCCAGTTCCTTTTCGCTTTTTGGAAGTTTGTCCGTTTTCTTCCTGAACCCGTTGGTTATGATAATTTTCCTACCGTCTGTAAAGAAGGACAAAAACCTGTCCGGTTGCGGCTTAAAGGCGTAAATCCCGTCCCCTTCGTGCCGAAATTTGGTCTTGTCGAATATCTTCCCAAAATCGCCCATTCTCTTTGCCAGAATCAGGAACTTGTCTTGCAGGTCATCGGTCGATCCCAAGAAATAATCATAGGCGGCACTTTTGCCGTTTTCGTCATAGTACCACTCCAAAGTGTGCTTTGCCCCCTCATAGATGACGCAAGAATTTTTGTCCATGGCTACGGTAAGTGTACCATATTTTTGATACGCTGTCAAATGCGCAGCGTTTAATGGCAGCAATTCAAAGTTTCAGAAATAATATAACTTTTTGAAGCGAGCCAGTATTCGAAACATCTGGTTATCACCGTAACTAGGAGAAAATACATACGCCCACAGCGAACAGGAG
>Ga0209755_10008428_pt1 | contig 11034 bp, 8 predicted proteins | sample TergutCo191P1_FD_187301 | JGI IMG/M metagenome (GOLD analysis project Ga0209755, IMG submission 187301) | Cornitermes sp. P1 segment gut microbial communities from Petit-Saut dam, French Guiana - Co191P1 (SPAdes) (version 2) | ecosystem: Host-associated > Arthropoda: Insects > Digestive system >... | reverse complement strand
CGCGTTTCTTTCTTTCTTTCTTTCTTTCTTTCTTTCTTTTTTCTTTCTTTCTTTCTTTTTTCTTTCTTTCTTTCTTTCTCTCTCTCTCTCTTTATTTACTGCACACAAAATGATGATGGAAAGCTTAGTAATTTACATACTTCACCTAATACTGTGACAGTGAAATTGGTCGGTAAAGACGGTAAGATACAGCCTGGCAGGGGATAGTATTAAAACGGATCTTAAAGGAACAGGTATTCAAGGGAAGGAAAAGTTGAGATGTTACAGACACAGAAAAAAAAATCTCTTGACTACCCGACATTGACAAGAAGGACCATGCGTCATAAAGCTCCTCTGCTATTAAAGTAATGGGCAGTACGTAGCATTACAGGCTCCATCGCCCAACACAAAGCCTATAAGCGTTATAGACAAAAGAGAATGGACTTATATACAGGATGATTCAAAAAGATGGACTCAATTGAACAGTAAACGGCGCGTCAACACATGCCAGAGAGTTAGTTGCGGTATTCCAAGTTCTCTACTCGCTTTACGGGTTGACTTGCGTAGGCTGCGCTCAAAACTCTCTTGAATTCGTCTCACGTTCTCTGATACACGCAAAAAATCTTGTGCTGCACAGTAGCCATTTGCTCTCAATTGATGCTGCTGCATGACTGTGCGCTAGGCGAGCGCTCTAGTGGTGGTATTTGAAAACGTAGGATCTCCTCTTTCAAATGTTATGTAGAACATTCACATATCTTATACAGTTCAGGAAATATAGACGTACGAAACTGAGTCAGTCTTTTTGAATCACGCTGTAAATGGCATATCGAACAATAAACACTATAAATAAAGTCACGGGCATTTTTAGTAGTCGATTCTAAGGAATTTGGTCTACTAGTATATGCGGAGAAAACTAAGTATACGTGTATGTTTATGCGTCGCCACGAATGTATAATAATAACACAACATAAAGATAGCTAAAAATTCCTTTGAACATGTGGAGCTATCAAACATTCAGGGAACGACGCTAAAAACTCAAAATTTCATTTGCGAAGGGACTGTGAACAGATGAAATTCGGGGAATGTTTGCATCGGTCTCTTTCACAAATGTTTGCCTTTCCGTTTTTTTTATCGAAAAAAAAAATTATACCTGGTGCTTTGTAAGATTGTGAAATTTATTTTTGCCATATGGAGGGAAGAACACAGAATGAACTGCTTGAGAATTGGGTGCTGAAGAAAATATTTGGCCCTAAGAGGGAGAAGTTGGAAGCTGAAGAAAACAGCATAATAAGGAGTTTCATGATTTGTAGTACTTGTCAAAATCAAGGAGAATGAGAAAGATTCGGGAATGTAATATGCACGGGAGCTATAATGAATTGTTTTAGGATTTTTATGGGGAAGAGAACGTTTGGAAGTCTTAGGTTTGGTTGATAATATATTATGAAAATAAATTATATAGAAATGAGATGTGAAGGTGCGGACTGGGCCCATCTGGCTCAGGATAAGACCCAGCGCTGGGCTATTTATAACATGTTAATGAACTGTCGATCCGTGGAGTTAATTGTATCTCACATTGAAAAAACTTAAAGCTTCGGCCAATATCTTAAAAAGATTTACAAAAACGTAGGATGTACGAAATTTCTGTATGATGAACGGTTTCTCAGGTTTCATGTAAAGCATGAGCTACGATGAACCGGTCCGAATTAAAGTAACATTTTCTAACAGATTTAATCTGTGCCCCGCATATCACATTGCATTGACACGTAGTGACCTGTTTTGGTTATGACTGTCTGAAAAAGACACGCCTTCTCCATCGTGCTTTCACTGTATACATTGATTGTGAGTATGAAGAATGCATACCGTAATATGTGCTGATGTACAGATATTAACGGAACATAACGTAACAGTTTATCGTAACGCAAAGATAATACCTTGGACATTATAACAATCTTATCCTTTCAAGTCCTTATCTATTCACCTGCAACATCCACTCGACATATATACGAGTAACTTCTATAAACATGTGTTCATTGTTTGGTCATTCAAACGCGCTCTTTGCTCTTTGGGAAATGGCGAAAGAGACTGACTTCCTCTCCACCAAAGGAAATTCAGGTAATTAAGTCTGGCCACTAACGACCAGTTAGAAAGTTTCCCAGCTGTCTGAAATCAGTGCATTATTTGTATTAACGGTGAAATTAGATTCGTATAAACGACAATTGCGTAGGCTTCCTTGGTGCAGCTTAGATACAGAGTAAAAGCACGGTAAATTGAAATTCGCGAAGTAATTTGCACAGATGCAGTAATCACCGTATGAATTTCATTATGGCCTGGACAGGGTCATTACTGTAATTGATGTGTACTGGACCTGCATCGCTGTGATGACTGAAGAATAAGAACCAGTTAGATGCTACTTAGTGTTTTATTATACTTATGATATGCTCAACATGTTTTGGGCACTGTTATGCCCATCATCAGGAGCTCACAACTATAGCCTGCAGCCCGGACACTTATCCAGCCTACACGTACCTAACTTCCAACTACCAGCAATTCAAGAACCGGAAAGGCCCATTGTGGTAATCAGCACTATAGTCGTGAGCTCCTGATGATGGGCATAACAGTGCCCGAAACATGTTGAGCATATCGTAAGTATAATAAACAATAAGTAGCATCTAGTTGATTCTTATTCTTCAGATATCATTACTGTAATGTTTATTCTTGTGTGAATTCATGCAGAAACCTTCCATAGTTCTGGCTGTGGTGTCCCCATCCTTCTCAGGCGCTTGCAATCCCCGGCTTCCGGACACTTGTTCATGTTCTCAGTTTTGTTACGACCTTGGATACTGACAGTCTAACGCCTGTGTATATAGAGTGCAGATAAACTGTATGATTAGAGGAAATCAGGTTCTAATCGAACTGTTGCACGAAGAAGAAACCACTTACTTGCCTTCAGATCTTTCGACTTGATTGTTTCTGTCCCACTTTAGATTAATCGATTTTTGATAAAGAGATGTTGTTTAAAAGTAAGTCTGCATCGGGCCGTCCACAAAGAAAGAAAAAAGAAGAAGAACCGCCACATGTTACTCCCGAATTATTGACATCTTCTTCCTAATTAATCCACGGCAGATATCGTCTCGTAGAATTTGTGTACTACAGATAAAAATCCTTTATAACTTCAGGAGATCATTGTCAGTGAAGTTCTTTAAATTTCAGTTGAAAAGGGTTCCGGGTCGCCTGATCTTCGAAGGGAGAGTAAAGGTAAAGGTAAAGGTAAAGGTAAAGGTAAAGTTCATTCTAGAACAGACCATGGTGGACCAGAAGGGGATTAGAGCTTTACCTAGTGCTGTTTTATTGCATTTCTTCTTTGACGCCAAAGACCATGTTATACCACAGCATCCTGTGTTGTAGCTAAAGGTGAAACTGCTCTATGATTTAGCATCTGGAGACATATCCCACAGCCTCCGGCACTGCTTACACACTGGTTAGGCTACCCGTGAAGATATGACCACGCCGACAGAAAGAATTATGCCTAGCATTCGTGTACCCTGACTGAATTTTTCCACAGTTTTACTCTGTTGCAAGGTGAATGCCAGGGTGTACTTAAAAAACGGAACACGTTCATCCCCCCCACATTCCTTCAGCCACTGTGAATCCCTCCTGGTTGCAAAAACCAATGCGCCCGAACTAGTCTGGCTTCAAGCCCCACACATCCATCCAACCTTCATCCCCCATCCGCTGAAGGACATATAGCCATGTGTAGCAGAGATCTTCAGCAAAACCACGTCAAAACTCTCGGCCAAGTCTGGAAACCCTTTAATGAAAGCACACTTTTGGCTAAAGTTATCGGGTTTGTGTGTCAAACAACAGCGACGCATTTTGTGCGTAGAAATGGCTAGATGGAACAAGGTACATGGACTTGTGCGTTTGTGTCTCGTTGGTTGGGTGGGTTAGGTTGGATGGCCTTCGAATAACATATGGAAGAGTATAGTGGAGTGAAAGTAGAGCTCCACAAATTCTTATCCTCAGCCAAAGGTAGGACTGGATGACGTTACGCTGCGGCCATTTGAAATCCAGACGAAGGGATCCCTGGTATCCACTAGATATGAAATTGGTTGGGCTGCATATCAGGTCTTTAAATCATAAATAATAGAAGAATCCTGTCCCTGTAGGCAATCCAACCCTCTCAGGAATCGGCACTTCACTGATTGCTACTCTGTGCCCTTGATGGAAGACATCACGAAGTGCTAGGAATATACTAAAACATTAATTAATATACATCAAGCACTACTATTTTTTACTATACGAAGCTACATGTTTCGACCTTTTTAAACGGTCGTCATCATGCCTTCTAACAGATCGTGTCAACAGATGCTGTTTACACGTTGGGATCCCAATATGTTTACGTTGATAAAATACATACAATCTAGCAGGTCAGTTTACATAAGAAGTGATGTGTGTATTGCAACACTATATGTAGTTACAATATATAAAATGGTGGTTGGGAAGTTACAACTATGATATCAGGTCCCTTTAACAGCTAAGTATTCCTTGGAAAATTGTGAAGGTTTTTAGTGTCGTCGAAGTGTGTCCCTTGTTAGTAGAGCTCAGCGGGATTGTGCGTGTTGTCGAATGGTTTCCGAGATGAGCATATCCTGTGGAGTCACGGTGTGTACTGATCGGTGAGGGTCGCTTTCTGTTTATCTTAAGTATGTCATATGGAATGTGCTGGCCTTTCGTCGCTTGTTGTCTTGAGTGCTAAGTTGATCAGTTTCGTTTCGCCGTTGCAGATTTCTCGCTGTTAATTGTAGTCTTTGATATAGATGTCCATTCGTTGCGTACTGAATTGTGTTCACTGTACAGTACAACGTGCTTCCCCCCCTCCCACTAACTGTAATGAAGCCGGACGACTCCGACGTGCTGCTCGTGTGGATGAGCTCTACTAACAAGGGATACACTTCGACGTCGCTAAAAAGAAAACACACATACAGTTTCCAAGGAATACTTAGCTATTAATGGGACCTGATATTATAGTCGTAAATGCCCAACCACCACTTTAAATATTTTAACTACGTATAGTTACACAATACACACATCACTTCTTATGTAAACTGACCTGCTAGATTTTATGTATTTTATCAATGTAAACATATTGGGATCCCAACGTGTACACAGCATCTGTTGACTTGATCTGTTAGAAGGCCTGATTATGACCGTTTAAAAAGTCGAAAGATTTAGCCTCTTATACTATAAAATAGTTGTGCTTGACGTATATTAATTAATGTTTTAGTATACTCTGTGCCCGTCAGAGATCATTTCGACTGTCAGTCAGACAGTCCGTCTTGATGTCAGGCTCCTGCTTGTTTCATGGTCGGATATTAGTCGAGTTCTGGAAAGTAGACCCTTACGGTCTTGAGGTGTCCTCTCTGAAGAAATGGCGGGTCTGTCCTTGGTCAGAAATCACAGTCATTGTCAGTTACACATATTTACTTATTTACAGTTCCGCTGTGTATGTAGCATAGTTAGAGTGTTTAATTCTATTCAGCAGTATACAGTACATATATGACCACTGTCAGTGGAGAACTGGTACTGCAGATCGTGCTTCATCTTATTTACTTGTGCTACAATGGCAGCTTGCTTTGCCACCTGAAATGCCGTACACTTGGCCGCCGCCAAGTTTAAGCCTCGTAAATTTTCTGTGTTGGACTCCACCTGCTCCAGTGCTGCGCTAACATTTTCATTCTCATGATCTTGTGACTTCTGCTTGTTGCCTGCATAATTCTGTTACGAAATCATGAACGTACTGACGTTTGAAAGCCAGATGTTAAACACTGGTCGGTGTGTGCCCTGTAAAGTTGCCAATCGGGCGGAGAACCTTGTTTTGCAAGTGCCGCAATTCTCAAATGCAGGTGCTACCGCAAATCCCCAGGCGGGGCAGCCAGATTCAATACGCGCTATAGACCTACTGAGTGCTTTGCGGAGGTGAGAGCTACTAGATAAACGCCACCATCCAGATAGTTGTTCACACGTGCTGCAAGAATGACGGTTACACTGCTGAAGAACTCCCTGTTTCGAGGCGCCAGCGAAGACCTAGAATTACGTGGGAATGTAAAATTATCCCCTAATACGCCATGAAGGTCTATGAGAGCAGTGGAAATGGAGGTACAGCTCCACTCATTCTTAACTTCACCACTATGTGTATGTGGGTGGTGATATTCACGCTTCGGCCGCTTTACCTTCGGGAAAAGAACACCCGATACTTGTTGATCGGGAGTTTGGATGGGCCCCCAGAGCTGGTCTGAACGTTTTGGAGAAGGGAATGCGATTTCTCTGTTACCTAGCCGGTATCGTACGCACTATACCCATTACACTGCTCCGGCTACTTGTAAATTGTATTTTGTTATGTAAAAGGCCTCTTTATATAATTTTTGCTTCATTCAGCTTAGTTCCAAATGTCTTCCTCTGAATTTGGCAGCTGTTTATACAACGACATTAAATAATCTACGAACCTTATCATTTAACATAAACCAACACGGCATGAGATTTAGCCACATACATTGCGCCCGAATTCGGCCTTTCCAGCACCGAGCTGACCGAGATGGTTTTTTTATCGACATCACGACAGACTCGCAAGCAGGAGGGGCTACTGGCTACCCGGGCAGAAACTCGTGTTATTCCTTAGTCCCTCCCAGGTCAAGAGAATGGTGCAATGCTACATCGAATATTTCAAGAAAGTCTCCTTCCGGATTCTTGCCAGCGATTATTTTCACAGCTTCTTTTCGATGCTGTGCAGCGTAGTGGCTTAAAATCTGTTTTTAAGGCTGTGCTACAAAAGAAGCGCAACAGTCGCGAGATAGGCAATGCACGTATAACGTAACATTGTGGAAGTATCGCATAAAAGTTGTTGCAGTGGAAATACAGCAGTGTTTTCTGCGTTTGTCCACGTTACAAATTAAAGGACGCGATTTTCTGAAAAAAAAAATTTTGAACATGAAATTTGTGTTTTGATTTTCTCTAAAACTTTTGTCTGAAACATTTCTCATTCTAAGAAGAATTCAGCGAGATATTATCATAAATTAGTTAGATTTTCATGAAAAGTGCCTTTTACATGTCATTCTTAGTGAAACTTGAGTGTTCTCGACAGATTTTCGATAAATCCTGAAATATCAAATTTAATGAAAATTTGTTCAAAGTTTTTCCATGCGGACGGACAGACATGTCGAAGACAGTAATGGTTTTTTGCAACGTTGAGAATGCGCCTGAAAATAAATCTGATTTATATCCTACAGTAATATTGTATCTAAGTTTACATTTATACCACTCTGTGACTGCGAAGTTAAACTTATTCTGCAGACTGGTGTTGCTTCATGAAATTGTTTATCACTTAGATATTTTGTACCCAAACTTCAGTTATATTCTAAACCCCACAAAATTAGCCTTAAAATGTATTTTCCATAACTGTATCCAAATTTTAATAATCTGACACTTTGCGATTTAAACCCCTGTACGTGCAATAGGCATAGGTCGAACCTGCAATAATCAGATACAAACATTTAATTAATTAACATACCTTCCTTTTAAACTTTAAACGGAAAATTGGACAATTTAGTCTACAGTTATGATTTCAAAATTGAACCCTTCCATTGATCTTCCCTTATAAACCTTTATGTATGTTACGAAATCACAGTTGCACTCAGTGCAGGTGATGACGTTGAGAAGTTCTAGACAGACAGGACAGTATGGACGGTACAGATTAGGCTGCAGCAGCGATCGAAACAAGCGTAACTTTCACTGATTCATAGCAACAGACTTTATAGAAACTGCAGCCACTTGACTTACGTACCAGTAATCATTAGAATGGTCTGCTACATCGGGGTATTAAGACAGAATTTCATCTTGGAGACTTTTAGGTATGCGCGTGCGCGCAATTGTGGTGTGTGTGTGTGTGTGTGTGTGTGTGTGTGTGTGTGTGTGTGTGTGTGTGTGTGTGTGTGTAGGCGCGCGCGCGCCTACCAGTTTCTCTATCTCCAACTTTTCAAACATAAATTTCAAAATAAAAAGAGACGCATCAGATAGTGTTGCACAATGCTTGAAACATAATTTGTCGCGATTTACAAAAGCTTCTTTAAACGAACTCTATGACCATACCTTGAAGTAGGTCATGAAATCCTCGTTCCAAGTCTTGACCAATGTGCTGTGTATGGGAATTTTTATAGCCCGTCTTCATACGGAATTTCTTATTCTAGCTCCAGTTATTTTCATCGAATTGAAACCGAAATTAAAGGTCTGCATGACTGCCATGTTTCACGTCCCGTAAAATATTGTCGCGTCAAACGTGGGACTCGTATTTTCATACACCCATTACTGTATGTACCTTCAGGATCTATAGCTAAGTGTTTAAGTGTCCCCTTCAGTATCAGGACTTCATGAATCAATGTAATTGTTGCTGTGTTATAGGGCATTAACTCCGTCGATTGGTTCGGAAGTTAAAAGAACACGCACGCGCACACACACACACACACACACACACATGCGCGTGCGCGCGAACAAACAAACACGAACAAGCTAACACACGGCACGGTGATCTCATAAAGCTAATTTATTTTTTGAAAGAAAAAGGTCATAAACAGGTTTAAAATCTGGACAACCTCTGGTGTTGGACATGTTTGTTTATGGTACATTCAACGATATTGTCGGTGTGTCAGACTATGCAGCTTCAGGTGGCGGGATGATGTTAGTGAGTAATTAATTCGAAAGCCGTCGTTGTTTGTTTTGAAGTACGGTCACGATATTTGCCTGGAGGAACTGAAGAAAACCGGGATAGCCGGTTTCCGACAGGAGATTTGAAAGGGAACCTCCCGAGTGAGAGATAGTAATGGTAACCACTAAACAGCGACGTTAAGTTTTTCTTCCCAAGCAACCGTAAACGTGTTTGTGGCCTCTGGTGTAGCAAGTCCGGAATTTGTCTTTATGTGATCCACCCTTCTTGATAATTAGGAAGGAGGAATATTTTCTTTCGAACTGGCCGGCATAGCGCAGTCGGTATAGCGACTGCGCTACGTGATTGACGGTTCTAGGATCGAATCCCGGTGGGGGTGAGGTTTTCCACACCTGTCCTGACCGTTTGTGGGTCCCACCCAGTGGGTGACGAGTCTCTTTCTCGGGGATAAGCGGCGGGGCGTGGCGTTGACCACTCACCCCCATCTAGCTCCGAGGCTCAAGTAAGAGTAAATCTATGCCTCTACTCCCCCTCTGGGGCTTCTTGGCCTGTTCTAGGGGAACTTTACCTTTAACTTCATTGACTATTCGCCAGATTCTTTGAATCAGGTACGACTTTTCTTTATGAATGAACACTTAAAATTAGCGCAGTGTTATTAAGGAAGGGAAGAGGAGGAGGAACATAAGAAGAAGCCTTCGCTATACTACAGACCTTTCCGCACACTGTCCCACGTATGTGATGTTGGCAAAACGCCACTTGTTTCGTCCGTAGACCATTGACTCCATTCCACTTCAACAGACTTCAGTAAGTGTACAAGAAATTTCTGTAAAACAAGTTGGCCTGCCTGTGCATCGTCTTAATGATGTTATTAGGCTCGACTGAACTGGTTTCGGTTAGTGTGCCACCAGTCTTATAAATCAGTGGTTTTGTTAAAGAAAAACAATTGTTGAACAGTATATCCGTAGTAATATTTTAAGGAGCTGAAGCTTGGACACTTCGGAAAGTAGAGCAAAAATACCTGTAAAGTTTTGAAATGTGGTGTTGGAGTAGAAAGAAGATCAGTTGCAACGATCGTGTGAAAAATGAAGAAGTATTAGAGAGAGTCGAGAAGGTCATGAACATTCTACTCTCAATAAAATGAAGGAGGGCCAATTGGATTTGTCACATCTTGTGTAGGAACTGTTTTCTCAAACATGTTATTGAAGGAAAGATAGAAGTGACGGGGAGAGGAGGACGAAGACGTAAACAGCTACCTGATGACCTTAATGAATCGAGAAGATACTTGAAATTAAAGCAGAAGCACTAGGTCGCACTGTCCGGAGGATGCGTCTTTGAAGAGGCTTTCGTAACACAGACTACGTAATGGTAACGTATTCCTGATTTTTATGCCTGCTAATTTAAAACGTAAACACGCTACTCATTGGCATCAAATGCCTCTGCAGAGTAGACGGAATTTCGCGGTAGAGTTGTTTTTAAGCGCATAATTTAATGACGCCTTCAAATACTAAAACAATATTGCGTCGGTGTTAAACGAATGAATGGGTATGGGGCATTCAAGAGATGGTACTGGCGACTTAAATTAGTCTGTGACAGCAACCGACGTAGCCTACCAACGCTTATGCTAGTCACATTCTGAGTGAAGTTTTAACCACTTCTATTTTACTGGTTGTATACTTCCCAAACTTGCACAGACCGACAATTAGAATGTGCTGTCTGTATTCACGAGCGCTGTAGCTGTTCGAACATTCTGTGTAACACACAAGATACGTAATTGATTGCAGCAGCAGGCAGATTCTGTCAAACTTCGTTCGGTGGTTTTAGTTACGAAATTCTGTGCACAAGGGTAGAACAAATAACATTTAATCCTCCTATTTATTCCACGATTCCTGTGGTCTGGTATTTTTATTGCCGAAAAAGTCAATAGTGCCTGGAATTTGCAATATAAAAAACACAGTTTAATCTTAGGTAATAAAATAGTCAAAATAATCTTATCTTCTTCGAAGTAAACTCTTTAACTGCTAGTTTGAAAACTGTATTACAATAATATGTCGAATCAGAAGCACGGCTTATTACTCTTTCAGGCAATTCTTGCATACCTTTAGGATTCCAAGAATATATATACAGGGTGTAACAGGAGGAACGGACCAGACTTCGGGAGGGTGTTCCTTATGTTAAACTATACCGATATAACCCAAAACACCTATATCCAAAGTTTAACGGTTACGGAGATAATGGCCATCGAAATGTGTGGGCTTCTGGGGTGTCGACGTACTGTACGCCGTCCGTGACGTCATACTTGTCCAATGCGCACGCCCGCCCAAGACATGGTAATGCAGTCAGCA
>Ga0209755_10008427_pt1 | contig 11034 bp, 7 predicted proteins | sample TergutCo191P1_FD_187301 | JGI IMG/M metagenome (GOLD analysis project Ga0209755, IMG submission 187301) | Cornitermes sp. P1 segment gut microbial communities from Petit-Saut dam, French Guiana - Co191P1 (SPAdes) (version 2) | ecosystem: Host-associated > Arthropoda: Insects > Digestive system >... | reverse complement strand
CTTCCCGCAGCCATGGCACATACCAACACGAGGCTATATCATCACGCAGTCGTCAGCTCCTGATGATGGGCACATGGTTGCCCGAAACATGTTGAGCAACTATTAGAAGAGAAATAAAGAATACAAAAAGTGACGTCTAGTTGGTTTTTCTTATCCACACTGAGTAAATTAAGTTACTTCCTTCAAGACATGAGGAACTGCTGACTGCTGACCCAAAGACACACACTGTAATATCTGAGAACACCTGAGTCCTCATTTTACTACTTAGATGTAAATATGTCTCAATATGTGTGATGAACAGTAGGAGCTCAATGCAGGAGGGCTTTGAAGTTTTTCCTTAAGTCTTCCTTCTGAGCACTGTGATATGTTTTCCTTCTAATCTTTGTCAATTTGTATTTCAAAATAACTCATATCATCAACATTGTAGGTAGTGCACACATAAAATCTATTTTATGATAATATTGTGGGACTTGTAGTATAAAATAATAAGTATTAGAGCATAGTGTACTTTAGTTCGAAGTTTGTTAATAATACCTGTGCACAATTCTGCTCCATTTCCATTACTGTAAAATATGTATATCATTATTTATTGATCTATTGATATCTGTTGTTACTTCCATTTGTATATATGCCTGAATAGTGAAAATGAATGTCACACATCAGTAAATTATTACTCCACACCTTTCCATTGTGTGTGTATGTACATTGTAGCTCAGTAATATATTTATGTACAATTGATTATAGACAATTTGCAGTTGACTGTGATGCTCACACCACTAAGCAAGGAAAGTATACCCTAGACAGAGTAGTAATTAGTAATATGGAAATAATGTTTGATACATTGCAGCCAATTTATGACAAACACAGTGTGTCTTTCTATATCATACGAACTGTCATCTTGTTGTAAGTTTCACAAGAAACTTGATATTAAAACCATGCTGTGTTTTGTTAAGACTGGGCTACACTGTATTTTTAAGTAGTGTATCATACCAAGCATGGTACAATATGAAATGTACTATATAATTATGTATTATGTGATATAGACTGATGTTAGTATCAAGTGCTCCTATCAAGTAGGAACAGGTTTGTGATAGGTGTGTTTGTAGGGTGCTGATATAATCTATTATAGAGCCAAAAATTCTAATAAATGAACTGTAATTAGTAGCAGTGTTAATGGTTATTAGAATCTGTTTTGTGTGTGTAATTCACAACATTCCTTTGTAGAAGTTTGTGGGTAAAGCAGTTTGGACAACTAATGTCAAATTCTTTAGGAAAGGCCATACACCACCTCCTCATTGCTTGAGCATATCATTAATGACACTTTGCTGCAATGAAAGCATTCACACCCACATGCATGTCACCAGTCTTGCCCACCATCTCTCTTGTCCCTTACACACCCACTAACCATTCTTATACCATACAAAGATAAAATGGCATCATAATCAAGGAGACCATAATCTGCTGGAAGATGTATTTTGAAATACAGCACATCTTCTTTATAACTTTCTGCTTCTGTCACTTCCTGTATGCTGGCAAGCCAGTGGCTAACTTCGGTTGAGCTCTACAATCTTGGAAGTGTGTCATCCCCATTGTGTGTGTGAAAATTGGAAAGGGTATGTAGTCAAACACAACTATGTCAATTAAGATGTATTTAACCCTTATCCTGCTAACGTGGAGAATATGGTGAGCTAATAATGCTAGCAAATGGAAGATGGGATGTAACTCGGCGTTTAAAGGGTTAATGGCTATACTAGACAACTACATGTTTCAGGCTTTACTGGCCATCTTCAGGTTGTCTTCAAGAGAACTTAAGGTCCTACTATATACATTGTGCGCGCACATGATGCAGAGATCTCTACATATGGGCCTTATTGTGTAATGTAATTTCTATAAGCGGTGGTATGCTCTGGCTAGAGGCACGATAGGGACTGGTGGCTAGTGTCGAATTTTGAAGTTCCTTGGTGCGCTGGTATTATGAAGAGGCGTGTTCCTCTTCCTTCCTCTTAATTGGAGTCGTGTTGCGGGGGAGGCCCAAAAATGACCTTGGATGTACGGTCCCTTGCCTGTGGGGACAGAGATGTGTGTGAGAAGGGTGGAGGAAAACATACATAGCTTAGCACTTACTTATGCTCCGTGTGTTAGTGTTTTCCCAGCTCGCTCCGGTTTTACCCCTGGGTGGGTGTATGTCCATGTGGGTGGTGGTGCCGCGTGTCTCATCAGTCATATATATGTAAGTACTGAGTACTTACTTATGCTATGGGTGTTAGTGTGTTCCCAGCTCGCTCCGGTTTTTCCCCTGGTTGGGTGTATGTCCATGTGGGTGGTGGTGCTGCTGTCTCATCAATGTGGCGCCAACACCCACATGGACATACACCCACCCAGAGGTAAAACCGGAGCTAGCTTGGAACACACTAACACCCGTAGCATAAGTAAGTACTAAGCTATTTATGTTTTCCTCCAATACAGCAAATTTTCCAGTGTATGATTAGGCTGAATTAATTCACCACCCTTCTCACACACATCTCTGTCCCCACAGGCAAGGGACTGTACATCCAAGGTCATTTTCAGGCCTCCCCCATAACATGACCCCAATTAAGAGGAAGGAAGAGGAACACGCCTCTTCATAATACCAGCGCACCAAGGAACTTCAAAATTCGGCACTAGCCACCAGTCCCTATCGTGCCTCTAGCCAGAGCATACTACCACTTATAGAAATTACATTTCGCAATAAGGCCCATACATAGAGATCTTTGCATCACGTGCACACACAATGTATATAGTAGGACCTTAAGTTCTCTTGAAGACAACCTGAAGATGGCCAGTAAAGTCTGAAACATGTAGTTGTCTAGTATAGCCATTAAATACGTCTTAATTGACATAGTTGTGTTTGACTACATACCCTTTCCAATGAGCTCTACAAGTTCATTGCTGCTTGTTGGTACTGTTTTTGTTGCGGTCATCATCTTCACTGCTAAATTATCATCAGTCATCATCATCATCATCATCAGGTCATTAGGATGTTGAGTCAGCACAGAAATAACAAAAAACTGAATGGAATTGGATTTATCATCATCAGACTGTTGGAATGTTCAGTCAGCACAGAAGGGAACAAGAACTGAATGGAATTGGATTTATCATCATCAGACTGTTGGAATGTTCAGTCAGCACAGAAGGGAACAAAAACTGAATGGAATTGGATTTATCATCATCAGACTGTTGGAATGTTCAGTCAGCACAGAAGGGTACAAGAACTGAATCGAATTGGATTTATCATCATCAGACTGTTGGAATGTTCATTCAGCACAGAAGGGAACAAGAACTGAATGGAATTGGATTGGATTGGATTTATCATCATCAGACTGTTGGAATGTTCAGTCAGCACAGAAGGGAACAAGAACTGAATGGAACTGAATTTACCATCAGCATCACATCATCATTATCACCCTCATCAAGCTGTTAGGATGTTGAACCAGCACGGAAATAAACAAGATCATCATCGTTTGTGTGTATACATGTCACGTGAGGATACAGTTAATTATCAGTTATTGAAATCATACTGAAGGATGTTCAATTTTTGCAGAAATTTCACCTAAAATAACTGTTGCACCCTTGAAATAATTTTCATTGTACAAAATGTAATGTACCACTGTTCATGCCACCTTGAAAGCTTCCCTGTATTAATGCTGAGTATTTTGTTAATTTAAAATGTAACACAGTGACTTCATCAGCAAAATGTATTTTATTTATTGTATGAGTTTTATACCGAACTACGTTTTTAGGTTATTTTATCACTGATGCTGTTTGCCTAAATAGCACTCATCAATAATCCACTGATAATTCCAAACAAACAGATGATGTTTGTATATTTATGAAATTTATGCTTGAATTGAATGGGGCAAGGTATCACAATATCTTTTCTCTTTAACAGCCTGGTGTCATACATATGGGATGCACATACGGCTGGAGCTGGAAAGCTTGTTTATATATTTAGGCAACAAGTATACTTAATTGCATTTTTTATGACATGCTTCACAATCTGTGTTCTTTTTCCCACAAAATGTCTTGTATTTCATTATTTTATCTTGGTTCATATAATATTCATGTTTCACATGAAGGGTGTGCTAAAATTTCATATCCAACCTCAGCTGTTAAAGGTTTAAGAAATGTAATCGAAAACAAGACTAAGTAGTCTGTAAAACAAAAAATACTATTTCTCTCTATACCAGGGTGTGTAAGTTCCTTCTTGGGCAGTGTTATGTGTTTACATTCTTAGTACCTTTTAAGCACCATGTCAAGAATACACATGGGAAGAGAAGGTAAGGCTTAAATGTGAGGTGCTTAGTCACCATTACACTACAACAGCTTTGCCCCATGTAAAGAATCTGTGGTGTCTTCTATTATGCTGTTGTCTTTGTATTCAGTCACTGTAGACATGGAGATAAAGAGAAGAGCCTGCAACTATGGTGAGAATATTCACCCTGTAGTTGTCATCGTACTGACTCAACTATATATGAATTTCACAGTTTATTTCTACAGTTTGCGTTCGGTTCTTCCTTTAAGATAATGACTTTTTAATTCACAGACAATTAGTAGTCATTTAGTTATATTCAGATAGCTGTACTGCCATCAGTCCTGAATGGAATGAGGAGCTTGTGGGTGTGTGACATTTATAATTAAATGAAATAAATAGAATTCTAAGAATATACATATATATATACAAATTTGTGTATTAACTACATAATAAAATTACAGAATTTAGTTCATCATGCCAGTTATAACTGATATCACATACAAGTCATATTGTTATGAACTGGGAATATGTAATTTTAATTTTTGTAGTACAAGAATAGAGAATGCAACTTTAACAGTGTAATACAAATGGCTATTAGTTGTTGGTTTAGTTAACAGGCTATGAATGAAAGTGACACTGAGAAGGCAACTGGAAATGCAAGGTATTGGGGATGTGACAAGAGGCTGGGAAATTGTTGTCCAAGATGACAGTGTCTTATTCACTGCTGAAGATGTCTGTACAGTCTCCTGAGTAATATTCTGAAGTGTTCCAGGAAATATTGCTTGTATCTTGAGATTTACTCTCTGACAGATTTGGTGATTCATTTTCATCTTTCTGCACAAGTTTGCCATTTTTCACTTAGAAGCCTGTGGTCCTTCATATCTGATGTCTTCAAATGTATCTGTAGTAGTACTTTCAAATGTGGAAGAAGTCAGCTGGACAGTGACAACTAATGAAGACAGGAAGAAGGGGAAAGGATTGTTTCAAGCCAAAAAATTACAGATCATAAGAATATTTCTTTTCCATGTGCTTCACTGATGGGAGATGCGAAGCTCACAAGTACACCCATTGTTCCCCATTTGCTGTCTGCAGTTAAGCTACATTAGTCATAATTCACACTTGTATGATAGACTTTCTCACCCCCCCCCACCAATGAAGGTACATTATTGGGCGATGCCTGCTGCCCTCTTTCTGGTAGGGAATGTATTGCAGGCTTCTGTGATCTACTGATTGAGGATTCCCCTTCCTGGTCCATGTGCTTGGGTTTTCTGGTAAAAATACTGGTGTTACTGAACATGATCTGGCAGCAGTGTTCCTTGCATCTGGATTGGATGGAGAATTGTGTCCAGTGTGTACACTTTTCCGCATTCTTGGGGGACGCTATATACGCCTGGCAATTTAAGACCCACGTCATATTTGTTTTATTTTGATAGCACTGTGCTGATGCAATTGCAAGTGTATTAGATGACAGGGAGGAAGGCTGCTGGTGTGTGTCTCGCAATGGTCAGATCTGTGACCGATGCAGAGCGTGCTGGATTTCTCAGCTGTATTTACTATACCACTCCGTAGTCTAGCGTATACATTGCTCAACTTGGTGACTGCGGGACACCAACATCTAACAAGCAAAGATCACTCCTCCGGTCGTAAAAAGCGAACGACAAATCAGTGTCATACCATCTGCCAGCGAACATACGCTTGCTGCAGTCCAGTCATAAATGATCTGTGAGTCCAGTCATCTGTAACCAGGAGGATATTTTAGTAGTCTGCTTGTGTTTCATGGCTCCGAGGCACGTATGCCAATACCAACTGGAAGAAATTTAACCAAAGGAAGGTCATAACACGTCTGAGATCACCCAAAAGTGTCTGCCTCATGCTTGGTCATTAATCATCTTGCGCTTAGCACATGATCCACGGTTTGCACTTTATTGCCATGCTGACCATTTATTATGCGCACTTCGGACAAAAATGCATCACGTTGATACGAGCATGGACAATAGCATTCACCGATAAGGCACGAAGAATTCCATATCGATAGCTCAATCGCAATGGATGCTAGGTAGAGGTCGGTTAGATGACGTGTGGCCTAAAAGTAATGGCGATAACTGTTTGACTGCCTTATGTATTACGTGACAGACGCCAAATTACATATTAATGCAACACGGAAATTACGATTGTTGAGTTTTGTCAATATGACTGATATAATTGTTAGTTGTAAATCGGTGTGGTACAGGTGCAATGTTAGGTTATTTTGCACACGAATTTTTAAGTATTTATGAAAAGTGAATTAATAGTACGCCATAATGATGCACAGAACGCACGAAGTTATTATTTGGTAAGTTACAGCCGTAGAATGATTATATATTATATTATATATGAAGAGTAAAGAATGGGTACCATTGGATGAAGTGTGTGTTGTCACTTAGTTGTGAAGGCTGCAGCGTTGATGATGGGGGGGGGGAATAGAATAGGCCCCAGAAATATTCAGTAATCTATGAGGGCGGCTATATAGTAACAGGTGAATGCTTATTTAAAAATTATGTAAGTTTTATTGAAATGAAGAATACTTGAGGGTATTACGTTTTATTGAATAATGGATATAAGGTTTGATATTTATTTGAATTTGGAGAGATGGCTGACCATTGGAAGGAAAAGTATTTAATATATAAATTGGGGCTGCAGGCCTCAGAACTTGGTTCAGGAACCATTAAGTGCAAGACATGTTTCCACATTCATAACTTGCTTATAAGGGAGGAGACATGTAGATGACAGCACTAATGAATATTTAATATGTGCTCTTCTTCTGTAAATTTGTCATTGTTCTTCAAGAACCTATTTCTGTATGAAGTCTCACTGTGCATTTTGAAATGTGATGTGAAATATTTCCATAGGCTGTAATGCAGTAATGTCACCTGACTCACACTTTAGTCACTGTTGTACTAACTAATGAGCTCCATGGGGTCAAATTTTTGAGAAGTTAATAGTGGCGGACACTTGTGAGTTCGGTAATGAACCTTCAGGTTCCGTGAAATGCGGGGAATTTCTTGACTAGCTGCAAACCAGTTAGCTGGTCAAGAAGGACTCTGCACCATGGAGTAAGTAAGTAAGTAATAGTTCTCAGCTATTGAAGAACTTTCCCCCTTCTGTTGGAACCCAAAGGTTCGTTACTGTGATTACAATAGCCATACACTTATTCCTGTCCTGAACCATATCAGATTAGTCCATGCCTTCACATCATATTGCTTTGACATTCACTTTGATATTACCCTTGCATTTATATAAAGGTCTTTTAACTGGTTTCTTTCCTTCAGTTTTCACCACCAAAACCCTGTATGAACCTCTCCTCTACCCAGTATGTACTACAGGCCCTACCTATCTCGTTCTTCTTGATTTGATCATATGCATAATATTTGGTGAGGAGTACAAATTATGAAACTCTTCATTATACAGCTTTCTCCAGTCCTGTGTTACCTCATCCCTCTGAGGCCCAGCAATTTTTTATAGCACCCTATTCTTGAAGACCTTCATCCTCTATTCTATCAGAGTGAAAGACATGTTTCACACTCATATTCTGTGAAATACCCATATTTAAATATCTTTTACTTCATCAAAAAAATTTGCATAATAAAACAGTTATTTAATTTTTTAGCCTGCTGGTTCTGGGCACACTAGCTGTTGTGTATATAATTACTCAAGTGCTCCGGTCAGTAGTGGACTTGAAAGGTGATACAGCTATACTCTCAAGCTTTGAAGGCAGCTGGCTATTTCGACTCTGCCTAAACATACTTGGATATGCCACCATCTTTGTTCCAGGGTTCCTAATCTTTAAATATGTTAAGAAAAGTAACTACTTGGAAAGAACAGGTAAAAGCAAGAACTCATATAAAATGTTCTTTCTTTTTTGCTAAAGTTGCAAGAATTTTATATAATTCAGTGATATTTCAGTTTCTCATGGTAGTGATTATGAAAATTGGAGTCATCTGGGATGTTACATTGTGTTATGTAGACAAACTGTACCGTACTTTTAGAGGAATGTGCTGCTGTGATCGTCAGGTGGTTGCATAACCCTTGCTGTGATGTAGGCAGTAGATTCCTCAGAAACGTTGGTACATAGGTGGTGTCATCCCAAAAAGACAGCAACTTCTGTAATTCAGTTCAGTGATATTGTTTTAATGTTTACATATGATGCAGCATGCTTGTATGGAATTCTAGCTTTAATTTATCACTGTTCCCCTGTTGTGAGACGATTGACTTTGTAGGAATTATCATTTAGTTGTATACCAGCTTGCCATATCAGTCCTTCCTGTTACACAAACTTCCACATTCTCCATCAGATGTCAGTTTATTGCCTCACCTGCCATTAGTGGACACTCTGAAAACTCTGATTATGCTGCATGGAGGTTTCATATAAGAAATGTGGTGGTTAGTAGATTCTTAGGTTTCACCTACAAAATGAAGCCTCTATTAAGTAAGTCGGCACCATATACTAGACTGTGCCAAAGTACTGGTTGAAACTTACAGTGATCAATGTGGCACTTCAGTCACTTCCTCCACATATCCAAATAAAATTTAGCTGCCTCTTATCTGGACTGGTTTGGATGTGGTTGTGAACAGAAAAATCTGTGTGTTTGCTGGAAATTAAACCTGGCTGCCCAGCTGTAGCTCCTACAATTGTAGATTTTTTTAAGTGCTGTAATTGATGTTTGTCATGAACACTTGTGTTGTTTCATAATAGTTGTATTTTTGTGTCTTTAGTTCATGAATTGCAGTATTTTATTAGCCAACATTTCACATATTTAACATGTTTAATCATAAGTATAAAGTATATATTCCATTATATGTCAATTCTCAGTTTTCCTACAGAATTACCATTATGTATATTCTTTATGAAAATGTTGAGCTTGTTTATTTATCTGTTTTACAATTAATCTTTACATAATAAAAGCACCCATTCTTGAGTTGTCCACTAACTTTATAATTCTGTGGAGCAATCTGTGGGAAGCTTATAGTCAAAGAGTTGATCAAGAAATTTGTTGAAGGATGCTGTCTTCTGACATGTGACACCTGCATGTCTGCTAGGAATATAGCAGTGTGTCACAACACTTTGCTACCTCATTCATCAGGTTATAAGAGATGTTCTTCCAAGAAGTAAGTAAATTTCTACACAGCATCACATTTTAGAAGACAGTATTGTTCATAGTTACAGCTGTGAGCACCTCACATTTCTGGAATGTGAAGCCTCATTACTCTTTCAAAGGAGCCTATCCTGATCCAGTTGAATATAATCCACCCTCACACCCTGTTTCATCAACATACATTTTGTAACAGGAAGGTTGCTAAATAAGTTTGTTGATTGAAAGTGTTTTGTCTTCATAATCATGATACATAACTGAATGAAGTAGAAATGAAAATTGTGACATACTTGGAAAATGGGTTAGTAAAATTTCACATGTACACCTGACATAAATGTGGCAGATATTGAGTCATAGGGGACAGTCTTTCATGAGTTTTAATAGCAACTTAAATTCTGCTCATTCATATCCCACAGGGCTTTGGTCTTGCCAATCCCAGTTTTACTAATCATGTTTTTCAGGAATGTAACTCCAGTGTTTGGCAAGGTATTCTTTGGCAAGCTTTTTATGACTTCAGTTAATACAGGAGAAAAGTTTTTTTATTATATAGAACATTTTATTACCATGACCATTTATATCATTATTTTGTTAGTAGTGTATAAATGCTGAGATGACAGGTAACTAAATGGTTTAATTTCCTCATGACAAATAATAAACATGCTAATTCCTTAAATATGTGCAGGTCCAGGATGTTTTCCAAGTGCTGTAAGGCTCTGTCTGTCTGGAGCAGATCCTTTGATAAGCACAGATGGCTATCAGCAGGTACCATCCCAGTCATCTCAGTCCTTACAGCAAACCCGCAGCACAATACAAGAAGCCATTCTTTTGATTTTCTGTTTCCTTGGTCTTCAGCTAACATATCTCACATGGGGTTTGTTGCAAGAGAAAATTATGACACAGGTAATGCCATATACAAAATTTGAAGTTCCCATGCCATCTGAACACATACAGTTTTAAGTTTTTGTCCCAGTGAATAACTTCAAGCATGGTTGATGTCACTAATTAACTTCAAAACTGAATTTGACAATTTAATATTTGTTTATTATTCATGGTATTTGGCCATGATGTGTCACATTCCAAGCACGTTGCTCTCAAAATTTCTTTGATTTTATCAGATTTCATACAAAAATTAGAAGTTTGAAGGTGACCAGTTTACATTCTTTGTATTTTTCATTCAAATCAGTTATAAAATTTAAATTGTAAAGAAATACGAGGCACTTTTTAAAGTAAGGTCCGGTTTGAAATTGCCACCAACCGGCTGTATGGTGCAGGAGCATGCATGCGCAGGGTCATACATGTGTTCATTAGCTTATGTCTGCCATTTTGTCGCAGGTCGATCCTTGTTTTATGTCAAGAAAGACTGAATCACAAAGTGCACTGCGATAAATAATCCTGCCAGCTGCGAAGTTCGCGCTGTGATTCGGTTTTTGTTAGCAAGAAACAATAATGCTGCCGAAATTCACGGGCACCTTTGTGAGGTTTATGGGCTGAATGTTATGAGCGACAGTAAGGTTAGGCAATGGTGTCGTTTGTTTAAAGAAGGGCATACGAATGTCCATGATGAAGAGCGCAGTGGTCAACCTAGTGTCATCACAGACGATTTGGTGGAAAACG
>Ga0209755_10008426_pt1 | contig 11034 bp, 11 predicted proteins | sample TergutCo191P1_FD_187301 | JGI IMG/M metagenome (GOLD analysis project Ga0209755, IMG submission 187301) | Cornitermes sp. P1 segment gut microbial communities from Petit-Saut dam, French Guiana - Co191P1 (SPAdes) (version 2) | ecosystem: Host-associated > Arthropoda: Insects > Digestive system... | reverse complement strand
ATACTGGTGGTGAATTTACAAAAACTGCCACCCAAACACAGTGGTATTCAAGAGCGCACGTTTACAGGTATGTGATACAGCATAGTTCACCACAAGTACTAAAGCATGGTACACATGTTCATGTGCAAGACAACATGCAGGCACACCCCGACTTATGCAACAGTTACATTCTGGAAGGTATAGCACAAGTCCAATTTTGCACAACTCAGAATTTAGTACACATATGTTTAAATATGTATGTATACAAATGGGGGCCCAGTTGGAATTCAAACTCCAAAACACCAGAACCTGATCAGCCACAGCATGACTGCCCCATTGCCTGTGTTATCACCCAGTAGTATTCTTCTGCCACATGTCTCTGCACTTCCATTACCCAAAGAAAAACCCCTTTTTTACTTTTTTAAAAATTGTGTACATCTGAAATGGCATTCATCAGGGAACGTCTGTACAGCAGAGTTGAACACAAACAGAGAGAAAGTATTTGCCAAAATGCCTGTAAAATGCACATACTGTAAATGAAAGTATTGCAGACTTCACATCAGGAAGGTCTGCATCCATACCACTTTCAACACATGCAAGCTCTTCAACCCAAGAATGAAATAGCTCAAGCAATTTCTGACAATGTATTGTAGAACATCAGTGGCTTGTAAAACATATTGTATTCTTTGATGAAGCCCAATTTACATGCAACAGAACAGACTATTGCCACTACACTTATATATGGTCCCCCAACAATCCTACCATTCTAATGCAAGCAACTTCCAAAATTACTCTCTGGCAAATGTGTGGAGTGGCCTACAAGACAACAAACAAATTGGCCCACTTGTTTCTGATGGATGTTGCAGCAGCAGGTTACTGTATACACTGCCTTGGACTAGCTGTCACTTCTTTGTGAAGACATTCTTCTCAAAGCTAAAGCCCAATTAAACATACAGCACAACATAATAGCACTCTACCTCACTTTGGTCAACACAGTGCTATGGGTCTTATACATACACAGGGAGGCAGGCTGTGTAGGTCAGTACACCCGGGCACTCTGTTCACCAGACTTGAAATCCCTCAATTTCTACTTGTGGACATACATAAAGGAAACAGCAGGCACATGATAAACCCTTAGAGCACATCATGGAAACTCTTTTCTCATACAGAACAGTCACAAAAGCATATGGGAAGCAAGGCATAGAGTATTAAAATGAACTCACTTGTGCATAGTCAATGCAGGAGGAAATTTCAGGCACCAAGCCACATGTTATTATGTTATACTTCATGGTAAATGTAACTGTACAACAACACAATAGTTGAAATTATGTCCCATATAGATATAACATTTTTCACTCATGATATCCACTGAATAAATAACCACCTGAAGTTTGGCAGACATTTTATGAGTCACCCTAAATACAAAACTACAAACTGGAAGAATGAGCACTGACACAATCACCTAAAGCCACTACACAATATAATACACTTTGAAAGTATGTGGAGAATATAAATGCATAGATGGTGTTGGTGGAGAAAAATGAAGGAAAGAACCACATGGAAGACCTACACACAGAACAGAGGATAGCATTAATGTGGTTCCAAAAGATTTGGGAAGGGAGGGCATGGACTGCATTCATCTGGCCTAGTACACAAACAACTGGTGAGCTCTTGTGAACATGGTAATGAATCTGCAGATTCAATAAAATGTGGGAAATCTGACTAGAAGAGAATCTATTAAATTCTCAAGAAGGACTCTGGTTCATGGTGTTAATTAAAGCCCAAAAAAGACTTTACAAGGATTGTAATACAGCACTGTGTAAAATTTAATCAGGACAAAAAGGTCTCATATTTTCAACAATGATGACACACAGATTTCCTTTGTACTGCTAAATATTCAAAACAAAAAAGCCTCTCACCATCAAACCCCGCTAAATATGCCACAGCAGCTATTAGCTGTTTCCCAAATGGTGGGTGAGAATCAAAGAAGAACGTCCTTTTCATATACAGACTCACATATTTTCCATAATGAAGTTCATCAAAACTGCAACAGAGAAACAAGGGGTCTCATAGGAGCTATGCTTTGCAATATCTATACAGGCATCCCTGGAACTTAATTATCTCACTCTGTACAGTTTACAATGTGTGTCAATTTACAGCATATAAATATCATTAATCCTCAGCTGACTGCAACTTATTTAAACTCTCACACCATAAAAGTTAACCCTTTGATACCAGAATTATGTACCCATTATAGTCTGCACAACACCTAGCATTTAAATGGCCACCCATTCCTTCATATGTTTTTGGCCAAGAGTTCAGGTGCATGAAAACCAAAAGTTTCTTTCAGCACTACAGGCTTAATAACAAAAAACACCCTCTGAAAAAAAAAAACTTACACTATACTCCGTGGTTCCTCTAATCTATACATCCGTGTCATAAGTCCTGCCAGAAAAAGCATTAGTGACATTACGTCAAGTTCTATATGGACATTAAATCTTCGGGCTGAGGAGTTAAAGATCATGTTACTGCCAGCAGAATATGAATATTCTATACGCTTTTCAGGAATAGATTCTCCATCACCCTGAAACATATACATACCTAATCAAAGCTTCAGTCAGAAAATCACATCTAAAATTGTTTTCAGCAATTCAAATTTCACTGAGAATGGCTGCCTTCATATACAGGTAAACAATGTGTACTGACACTACCGGAGAAGGATGTGGTTCTATTACAGAATGTTAGAGCAAATCTTGTACCACACCTTTTGGGTTCACAATTCTAGGCACAAAAACTTAATAAGAAAGTTATGTCTGCTGCATTACTTCATAATAGAACAAAATGTTGCCTGCTAACTGAAGAGAAGAAGAATAAAAGGGGTACTAGGTTGTAAAGGCAAGCTTGACTGATCTTAAGCCATGTGAATTTTATTTGTGTGGTCATCTGAAGTACTAATTTCATAACAGGAACCCAAGTACAGAAAGGTAGGAGGAGAACAGACTTCAGGAATAACTCACAAAGAACCTGTGTGCCGCACCTTGACACTGTTTAAACAATGCAGTGTATGTGTAGACATACCATGTATTTAAAGCCTATTAAAATGTATATACAAGTAAACTGCTTTTATTATTTACATGGAGTAATTCTGGAGTGGTATTTAGCAAACTGGTAGCTGTGAGACAAGCACAGGCCCTTAATGAGAGTCAGAAAGTGAATGTCACACTGGACTGAGTATTTAAGCAGACTGTTGCAACAGCTAAATGGTATAAGTCTAATAACTTTCATATTTTTGTAATCACATTTAGTGCACCAACCTCAGTGTAAACAACACTGTGTGTGTGTGTGTGTATGCATGTGTGTGTGTGTGTGTGTGTGTGTAAACCAAGGTTAAGCTTGGATTTGTGTGTCTATAAGCTACGGTTATGTTTCATTTTGTGTGTACTTCAACCTTGGTTATCCACTGGATTTGTTCTTAGGCCCAACTGTTGTAACCAGTTTATACAATGCCCAACTCTCATCTTGACAGTACCAAGGTTAGGCTTCAAGTTTGGACATGTAAGTCAGCATACATGATGTCACTTACTGTATTCATAACAAATTTCTTTCCATCAGATAAGATGTAAAGAGCATATCAAAATTCGGGTGTATGTATAACATCATTGTACAGGCATGTTCAATCTAAAATATTGCTTCTGTTGAACGTGCAAATGTCTTTGAGGTGTAAGTGGGCATAGGCATAACCTGTCTAATAACAAACAGGTGTGGGAGGAAAAACAGACCAGGGGTGTTTAGTAACTTAACGAAGCAGTCAAGTTACAAAGAAGGGGAAAACTGGTTTGAACCAGTCCTTAATATACATACACCCCTTATCCCCACTCTCACCCCATCTCTTTTTTATTTGTGCATCTTCAACTCAGAAGCCAAAAAATACTATTCTTAGTTAGAAAAAACACTGAGGAGAGGGCATTTGCCTCCACCCCTTCCCCCCAAGTTACACCTATGTTTGTGGATAATAAACTGCAGACAGTTTGATATTAGTTAGTAAATAAATGTCATTGTTATACATCAGATTCAGGGATTACAGAATAGTTTCTATTTCCAACAGATTTCTTATTTAAATAATTACAGCAGATACATATCAGTAGGTTAGCCTTGTAACAACGAAATTTAACCTGATAACATTGTAAGCTTCAGTCCACACCGTGGAGTAAACATGCCGTTTTGGTTATTTAAGCCAGTCAGTTAATGCTGCATAAGTATCATATCATTTATTTTCCTTCCATATATCTGAACAGGATTACATAAACCATATGGATATGGAAATCGTCATATTTGTTGGGATTAAGGGGTGACATCAACACAAGTGTGTACAACAATCACATGGTTATTTAGTATAATAAATATAATAGGACAATACGAATTGTTTAGTGTAATAAAATATAATAAAGATAAAAATTAAAATTAAAAGTAAATGTAAACATAAAAATAAAAATAGTGGGGTAAGTTAGAAGCAATTAGAAGTACTCTTTAAGTACAAAAATTTCCTTCATTACAGATAGAGGTTGGATATATATTAACATATTTATAATAGAGACTTGTAAGTAAAGAGAAGGAACATGTGTCCCAAAGCCCTCATGTATCAATTCAGATCATATGTCAAAATTTAACTTTGGAGTACAAAATATTCATCCAGGGAATAAAAGAAATTTTCACATAAGTATTTTTGTAACAATGCTTTAAATTTTTTTGGATTATCAGACTCCACTTTTATGTAAAAGGGAAGCATGTTAAACATCTTAACACCTATACAGTGTACTCCCTTCTGGTATTTTGTCGCATTTACAGAGGGTTGGCGTAAGTGTAAAAAATCGCAGTTTGTTCTGAGATTCATACAAAACATAAATGCGCTCTGAAGGCAGAAGGTAGAATTTTTGAAAACCAAACTTGGTAGTATACAAAGCAACCACTATAGCAAAAAGAATAATAGTACTTGGAATTGAATATGTTTTAATAATTAACTGCCAGTTAAAATTAAAAAATCTCAAAGATAATTTTAAGCGCAATTAATCATTATCACCGGCTTCGCTTTCACAATGAATACATGTAAATACTGCAACCGTAAGATACTGTTGTTCTACTTTGTTAAACACATTGACACACAATTAACTTTCAAAATGTACTTTCCAAACACTACAACAGCATCTCCATAATTAAATATACTGTATGCAATCTGAATTTTCACCTCCGCTCGTTCAAACGTTGGGGATCCATCGGTATGTGTATCTGACTGTGAGCCCAAGCACTCCGCCCCTTTTTCTAGACATCCGCCTGCATCTTCGAAACACAATTTCTCTTCGTGTACACTTGAGATCGACTTCCCTTTCACACATTTCCTCGTTGACTTAACTGCGCTTGGTATTTTCTTATTGCGCTTTTCTAGTTCCATTTTACGAAAGCTAAATGTATGCTCAGTTCCCTTAACTTCTTTCACATGCACTCTACTCGCGCCATGTCACTTCGTACGTCAGACAGGTCGTTGACTTCCACGTAACGGTAGTTTAATGGACATACTATCTTCCAGCCTGAGACTTACATATTAATATACTGGCAGCAATACGCGTAATTGTTCTGATGCTATATTCCTACAGCGTTCATGCTCAACTCGAAATACGCAGAAAGTGCTGTGATTTGACCAGTGGCTTAGGTTAGGATTTTTGGGTCGCTTTGAAAAGGTTACCTACGGGTCCTATCCGCGTCAATGTTCATAATCACTTTTTATAAAACTGTCGTAAATAGTTTTGACTTGCAAACAGTTGTTTATCTAAGTCTTTTTTCGTGATTACATTAAATTCGTCCGAATGGTGCTCAGTTAATATGTCAATTAGTATATTAGGAATATTTTGTCGTTGCGATATGCATGCGGGCCTCCCGTAATTGTGAGCCCTCTAGTTTCGCATATCCTTCCTATACATTAGCTACGCCTCTGTATTGGGCGTCCTAAAACGCACACCTAAAATATTTCTTTGGGCTTATGCATGGAAACTATCGAATGATATGCATTATTCAGCAATAGGCAATAGCAAGACAACTCACGCCTCCAAAAACTGCATGTGGTGTTTACACCACAGATTATCTAGTACACAATGTTTTTGACATGGATCAAATAGTTTTGATGACAGACTAATAAGCAGTGAATCTTGTTTGCCGGATCCACATCTGTTCAATTTTTAATGTGAGGAACGTAAAAGAAACCTAATAATCCTCGCAAAGCGGGCGATCCGACAGCACGAATTCAAAACGTCATGGCTTCTCTCACCCAAATACTCTGCATCAGATCTGTCTGATTGGCACAGTTCATATATATATATATATATATATATATATATATATATATATATATGATGGGTGAGCTCATTAAAAAAATGCTGCCGTAGAATCGAAGTTCCCATAATGAAAATTACGGTCATGGCCACACACACTCACAGGTGACGATGATCTGTGCAGGTAACTGATGCCCATACCTCTTTTCCGTGATTGTGACATGCGGAAACTCAGATCCATGTGCGGAAGTATTCGGTGCGTAATCTGAATACACATGGCGGTTTATTTCTCTGATGTGTTAAGCGACAAATTTAGTTGTTTCTTAATTGTTTGACTAACTCTATAGTTGTAAACAGTGGAGTTGTTCGATGGTGTTTGATTGTGCCCATGACAACAGAAATCATGTCATCGAGCAATGATGGTATGAGCTGTCCTATTTGTTATAAGAAATACCCTGCTGCAGAAATAGAAAATCATGCAAATAAGTGCATATTTCTCAATTCTGGGGAAAATGATGGGACATCGACAAAAAGAGGGGGAGATCATAAACAGACAAGCCCAGCCATGAAAAGACAGAAGATGGATTGTCACGTTGAACAAGACCGTGTTCGTCAGTACCACAGTGTATGTAATAACGGGTAACGTATACTAAGACGTAAAAAAACATGAAAATACATAGCTCTTTCTTACTTAGTTTGGTTTGAACAGGGGTGCACAAGTCACGGGCGACGACATTGGAACTGTGGCGCTTAATATTTGAGTCCTCGGTATGGAACATGTCACCGAATCGGCACGTAGAATTTTGGGGTCGCCCCCAAATTTTTGGAAAATTAGAATACCCTTGGGTTTGATAAATAAAAAATGACAGTGTGCTAAAGTAGTGGTATGTTTAGTATCGTGTGTTGCATTTTTAATATCGAATAGAAATTCGGCTCTCATATCTGTACAAATTGACAGTTTCTTTTAATGTCGTCAGTTTAATAATGAATATTGCAGTGTGGATGTAATATTGAACCAGTGTGGTTGCCAAGACTTGACAGTGATGTCTTAAATCAGAGATTGTACTTGACATCTTAACTTTTTCTAGTTGGAATGTTGTCCATTTATTAATTGTAGCCTTATGACAGTCATTTTATTTTTTCTTGCTGAAACGATATGATGGATGAAGATTTCAGTTTCCCTTAATCTGTTCACACCTATTTAAGTGGTCGTTTATGAGTGTAGATGGAAAGGTCCAGTTATTTTGAAGGGAAATTTGCCATCTCTTGAACTCAGTATAGTGAATAAGTATGATAATACACAGAAGAATTGCTGTTTAACAGGAAATACAAAGTCCAAGTGGTTCAAGCTTTTTCCGACAGAGCTTCACAAGCCCCATACCATTGGCAGAACAGATGCGTCCCTCAGATTTAACACATTATTTTGGACAAGAGCATGTCCTTGGCCAGGATAAGGTTTTACGGACATTGCTAGAGAAGAGAGATGTACCAAGCATGATTCTGTGGGGACCACCAGGATGTGGGAAGGTATTAACTTGAAATATGAAACAATTTACTGTATACCATTTAAAGGATGTTTAATGCTACTCAATGAACTGTAGAATTGACTTCATGAGTCTATGTGGTAAGTGGTACTTCTGTTCCCTGTGTATAATTTTGTTCATAGTTCACATATATTAATTTAATAATGTAAGTTTTTTTCATTCTGATTTGTTTTGTGAACCCACAGTCTGACAGATGACTGGACTCCATACTGTGTTTTTTCTTGTTCAAATTACTTTTTTATGTTTAGTTGAGTTAAATTTTGTTTCTCAGGTGAGGCCTGGCAAACACCCAGAGAATGATGATATATGCAGTCACCTTAAAATCAGAAACAGTTGGTAGTAGTTTCATTACTTTAAGCCTCAAGAACAGTGAATAATTTTTCACCTAAGCAAGGAATTTGTTATTATAGAATTCACAGGATTATCACTACAACTTCACATTGGATCAAATTATCTAATGGAAATGGAAATGGATTTAAGATAGTTCAATCCATTTCACATTTTCGTAATTTTCAGTTTGAAATATGGCTTTGTGATTCGGACAGCAGACAAGCAGTGGTCTTGCAGTTTGTGAGTAAAACTAGCCTGATATGTTAGGAGATCATTGGTGAGTTTTCAGTGGATTAGAATAATGATTCATTAAGTTAACTGGCTACAGGATGGTTGACTAGTTCAGTCTCTGGCACAGGGAGGGAATTTTCCCTTTGCTCACCACCCATGTCTGGGTTCCACTCAACCCCCTCTTCAGTCACTACAGGAGTCTTATTTGCCAGGGAGTAACTAGGCTGGATCATGAAGCTGACAATTTCTATTTAGGGCTAAGTTTGGGACTTTTATGTCCTACTTTCATGCACCTTCACTGTGTTCTGCTTGTGCACAGGGACTATGTGGAAGATATTTCAGCTTCCCAGTTCTGTATCCAGTATCACTTACCATTATGTGTGGGTGGATGACAGGATGCATGAGATAATTTTCATTACCAGGTAGAATCTATAAAACCAAGCCACTGCTTATTTCTAAATGTTATTTTCTTTCAGACAACACTTGCTTACATCATAGCAAACCAGTGCAAGACAGATAATCAAGAAGCAAGATTTGTTACAATGTCTGCCACTATGTCGGGTGTTAATGATGTCAAGGATGCAGTGAAAATTGCAAAGAATGAACTCAGATCTTTTAAAAGGCGAACAATTCTTTTTATGGATGAAATTCATCGCTTTAATAAATTACAGCAGGTATTACTGTATATTTTGGCTATAATCTTTTCTGCCCAATCTTTAGGATATTATCTTCCCATATGTTAGCTTCCGTGACAAAGTCACTTCAGTATATGGTACATGTTCCTTTTCATATTCATGGCAAAAATAATAAGAAGCCATAACTCTGCTTCCATTCCAATTCACCAGGTGTTACATATACAATAGTGCATCAGGTGGGCATTTGGGAAGTCATAACAGATCCCAGGTGTAAGTACAGCAAGGTTAATTTCTTTGTTTTTGAACTTCATGCTGCCTGTTCATACACCAAGACACTTGCTAGTGTTGGGGGTTCTTTCCACTAAGCTAAATGTATCAGATTATCTGTGGCAGTTTGCACTTACTTTTGAATGTTGTTATTGGACACGTTAACATCATGAGCTGGGCATTTGTTTTGCCTTGTAAGGATTCACTGTGTGTCTGGTAGGGGCTTTTCCATTTGCCAGTGTCCAGATCAGCAGTGAGTGCACACACCAGACTTCATATACAGGACGGCCCAGTAGTCACTGTACCCCTACCCCATACTGAAGATAAAATATTCAAGATTGCTACTTCTTTATAGGCACTAATGACATTTGTGATTATATCTTTGTTAAAGGACATCTTTCTGCCTCATGTTGAGAGTGGAACAATCACCCTGATTGGTGCCACTACTGAAAACCCTTCTTTTAGCCTCAACTCAGCCCTTCTGAGCCGCTGTCGAGTCATTGTTCTAGAAAAACTCAACACACAGCATATTGTTGCTATTTTAGAACGGACACTCAAAGTCATTGGAGCCAAAATTGTGAAAGCAGCAGAGAAGATTAATTTTAACAAACCTGATGACAAAATACCAAGGTAATTAGGCTTAGACCATTAAGGAGTTGAAACAGTCTGCATTTGTATGCAATCCACTTTCCTGTTACTGGTCGGTGAGAGCCTGTCTTCAGCTCAGAGCTACCAGTTGTGGCCATAACCAGGCCAGAATTAGCCCCTAAGAAGAATGAAAGCATTCTACTTACATAATTAGTAAAGGGCACTGGATATTTTGACTCTACACATACCACTGTATTGTGGAAACAGGTTCAGGTTATGCATAAGTTCTGTGAGTAATTTCTGAAATTTCCATCTACTCTTCTGTATTGCAGTTCATTTTGTATAGTTTATGTTTCAGACCACCATATGACTCATTTGTTAGCACTCCACAGCCTTTCACATACTGCATGCTTTCTTCTCTACTAAGAATTAAATGCAACCAGCTGCATGTAATGTAGACGTTCAGTAACAAATTTGACAAAATCCTTTCAGTCATTTTGGGAATGAAACATGGATGGAAGGATACCACCTTCCTGTCATTCATTTACTTTATACACTTGTTGCAACACATGATAGGAAAAGGCATATGTTCTCATAACTACTGGTATTGGGTGTAATGGAATGCTCATGATATCATCACATTAACAGTTAATAATACTATTTGTATGTATGTTCAGTGCATCTTGTACAGTTTATTATCCAAACCAGCAAATGTACAACATATATATATTAAAAATATTTTATATATCATCAACACTCCCACATGTTTCAGCGCATCTGCATCATCTTCAGGGAGTCTTATCCTTTTTAAGATTAATCTTAATGATTTTTGTAACTTCAGCAAAGTAGAAGGATAAGACTCCCTGAAGATGATGTAGATACACTGAAATATGTAGGAGTGCTTACAATATATAAACTACTGTTAATATAATATTAATATTAATCTTAATGATTTTTGCAACTTTACCAAAGTAGAAGTATAAGACTCCCTGAAGATGATGCAGATGCACTGAAACATGTAAGAGTACTTAGGATATATAAAATATTGTTTATATATATATATATATGACCGCCTCTGTGGTCTAGTGGTCAGGGTTTCTGGCTACAGATACAGAGGTCTCGGGTTCGATTCCCGGCGCT
>Ga0209755_10008425_pt1 | contig 11034 bp, 7 predicted proteins | sample TergutCo191P1_FD_187301 | JGI IMG/M metagenome (GOLD analysis project Ga0209755, IMG submission 187301) | Cornitermes sp. P1 segment gut microbial communities from Petit-Saut dam, French Guiana - Co191P1 (SPAdes) (version 2) | ecosystem: Host-associated > Arthropoda: Insects > Digestive system >... | reverse complement strand
GAGTTAGCAGATGATACTCTACTACAGTCGTAGCAAAAAAACAAAAGTTTTTGCCGATGCTTTGGGCGAAATTTTGAACTGCGAAATTTACGAACTGCATTCGGAACTAAATGACAAAACCACAATTGGTTTTTTACTCAAGGCACTTAGTTTGGCTTTTTCGGGAAAAAGTTATCCCGTTACAAATATGCCGCAAGATATGCCACCCGAGATTTATTTGTGTGCGCCGGTTTGGGGCGGGCAAATGGCATCTCCTGTGAAATTCTTCTTGGAAAATGCAAATCTTACAAACACAACGGTAAACGTGTTGCTTACGGCAAGCGTCCCCGTGGAAAAATACAAAATTGCCGCACTTGACAGCCTTAATAAAATTCCATGCAAGCCCGGTCGTGCGTTTATTTTTGCAACATCGGACAAGTCTAACCCGGAAATCGAAGTGATAAAAGAACAGCTTCGTGAAATGCTGTAATGAAAATTGCGGTACACACCTTGGGTTGCAAGGTGAACCAATGTGATGCCGATTCCCTTATTGCGGGGCTTGCCGCACGTGGTCATGCTGCGTTCGCATACCGTGGTTTTGACGCAGATGTAATTGTAATAAACACTTGCACCGTTACCCATGCCGCCGATAAAAAATCACGGCAGTTGCTTCGCCGTGCGAAACGGGAAAACCCATGCGCATTTGTTGCGATGTGCGGTTGCGGAACAAAAGACGAAAACCCCAACGCAGATTTCGTTTTTGACGCAAGAGAGCCGGAAGATTTTTTTGCAAAAATTGATTCCCTCGCTTCTGCTTTCGAGACAGATAATTTCGCTACTCGGATAAACGCCCCAAAGGGTCTAAAGACCCGTGCATTCATTAAAATCCAAGACGGTTGTGACCGTTTTTGCTCGTACTGCATTGTGCCATATGTACGTGGCACGCCCACAAGCCGCCCCATGCAAGAGATTATTGCCGAGGCGGAAAGGCTAATCGCCGCCGGTGCGCTGGAAATCGTTCTCACCGGTATACAATCCGCATCATATGAAGATGCTAATGGAACATTTCCTGATTTGATAAAGAAAGTTGCATCCCTGGGGGTTAATCGTCTGCGCCTAAGCAGCATAGACCCCACAGCCGCAGACGAGAAATTTTTGCAGGCAGTTGCCGAATCGCACGCACTGTGCGGGCATTTTCACCTGTCATTGCAAAGCGGATGCGACACCACCCTTAAAAAAATGAACCGACGATACACGTCAGATGAATACAAAAAAGCCGTGCTTGCTTTGCGGCAAATTAGACCTGATGCCGCACTAACCACGGATGTAATCGTGGGTTTTCCCGGCGAAAGCGATTCGGATTTTCTGCAAAGTCTCATGTTTGTGCGCCAGATGGAGTTTGCGCAGATACACGTGTTTGAATTTTCGCCACGCAAAGGCACGCCTGCGGCGGATTTTCCTGGGCAAGTCCATCCAAAAATCAAGGCGGAGCGTGGCAAAGCAATGCGCACTGCCGCCGAAGAGCTGCAAAGAAAATTCTTGCAGAAGCAAGTTGGCACTACACTTTCCGTGCTGTTTGAAACGGCAAACGAAGGTCATGCCAAAAATTATTGCAGTGTGCAGGCGAAAAATGCAACGCCAAATACAATCGAAAATGTGAAAATATTATCATGTTCGGAGCAAACTCTAAAAGGAGAGATTATCTATGGAAACGCAAAAAATTAGCCCTTATCAGCGTGTGGCGCAGGATAAAATCCGTGCAGACCTCGAACTTGTTTATGCAGCCCTAAAGGAAAAGGGCTATAACCCAATTACGCAAATTGTAGGGTATGTTCTTTCCGGCGACCCTACATACATCACAAGCCACCGAAATGCCCGTGCGCTAATCGGGCGGCTTGAGCGGGACGAGCTTTTGGAAGAAATGGTTCGGGAATACCTGCGTGATGTTATCCAATAATGTACCCCAATCGAGGGCAGAGCCGGGACGTATCTCCCGGTCGAGGGCAGAATCGGGGCATATCTCCCGCTTGAAGGTAGAACTGGGACATATGAAGTATATCGGGCTGGACTTTGGTGAAAAAACCATAGGCGTGGCAATTTCTCACAATGGGCGCACCGCAACCGGTGTTACAACTTTGCGCAGAAAAGACCCTGCCGCACTTCGCCCCTGCCTCAAGGAACTAAAAACTATACTCCGCGAGAATGACATTCGAAATATCGTTCTTGGTTTTCCTAAAAATATGGACGGCGAAGATTCTGTGCGTTGTGCGGATACTTTGGCGTTTAAGGAAAAAATGGAGCGATATTTCAAAAACGTGACCGTAATTTTATGGGACGAGCGACTTAGTACGCTTGCAGTTTCACGTGTGTTTGAGGGAAAACGGCGTGCCTATAAAAAAAGCGTTGACGAAATGGCGGCGGTTTATATTTTGCAAGGTTATCTTGATAGAAAGGAGAATTCCATGACAGAAGATTTTGACGGCGATGGTTTGTACATTGAAAGTGTAGACGGCGAAAAAATTGCAGTGAACATTGTGGCAAGCCGAGAAAATAACGACGGCGTTTATTTGCTTGCAGTTGCAGAAGACGAAAGCGAAGCGTTTCTTTTCGAATGTAGCCCGTCGGACGTAAACCCTGAAGAAGTGATGCTGGAGATTGTTGACCGTGAAAACGCAAATTTCACGCAGATTCTTGCAATGTTCAAAGAAGAGATGGAAGAACTCGAAATAGATATCGAATAGGAGAATTCATTTGCCTGTAAAGAGAAGCAAATTAAAAGTGTTTTCACTTGGCGGTCACGGCGAAGTTGGAAAAAACATGACCGTACTGGAGTACGGAAACGACATTATTATCATAGACTGCGGCGTGGCATTTCCGCAGGACGAAATGCTTGGAATAGACCTGGTAATTCCGGACTTTACGTATTTGTACGAAAACAAGGAGAAAATTCGTGGGCTTTTTTTGACCCACGCCCACGAAGACCATATCGGAAGTGTGCCGTACTTTTTGCGGGAAGCACCAAAAGTGAAGCTGTTTGGTACAAAGCTGACCTTGGGGCTAATAAGCAATAAATTGCGTGAACACGGCCTTCTTAACCGCACAGAAATGACCACAGTAACACATGGTGCGTCTGTTTCTGCGGGGTGTTTCCAGGTAGAATTTCTGCGGGTTAACCATTCTATTGCGGATGCGGCGGCATTTGCGATAACAACGCCTGTTGGCGTGGTGGTTCATTCCGGAGACTTCAAAGTGGATTTTACGCCCATCCAAGGCGAAATTATCGACCTGCAACGCTTTGGCGAACTTGGGCGCAAGGGTGTAAAACTCTTGCTTTGCGAAAGTACGAACGTGCTGTACAGCGGCTACACCCTTTCGGAAAGTACCGTTGGCGATATGTTCCGCCGAGTTTTTGAGGAATCGCCCACACAGCGGCTTATTGTGGCGATGTTCTCGTCCCATATCGACCGTATTCAGCAAGTTTTGAACTCTGCGCTACAGCACAGGCGCAAAGTTCTTTTCCTGGGGCGAAGCATGGTTAACGCCGTGAAAACTGCCACAGAACTGGGCTATATTACTGCGCCCACAGGTCTTGTTATCGAGGTTAACGAGTTGAAAAATTACACGCCAAACCAGCTTGTAATTATCACAACGGGCAGCCAAGGCGAGCCAATGGCGGCGTTGTCACGTATGTCCTCCGGCGACCATCGGCAAATTTCGATTTCCCAAAGCGACAAGGTGATAATTTCTGCATCGCCCATTCCCGGTAACGAAAAACACGTTTCTCGTGTAATCAACTCCTTGATGGAGCAGGGCGCAGACGTTATCTACGAGGGGCTGATGGACGTTCACGTATCCGGTCATGCCAAGCAGGAAGAACTGAAGCTCATCCATGCGTTGCTAAAGCCCGAACTTTTCATGCCAATCCATGGCGAATTCCGCCATTTGAAGCACCACAAAGACCTTGCGATTTCCATGGGAATGAAAAAGGAAGACATTTTTATTGCGGAAATTGGCGAAGTGCTGGAAATTGGCGCAAGAGACGCACGAATGCACGGAACCGTACCTTCCGGTCAGCTTTTGGTTGACGGGCTTGGGGTAGGGGATGTGGGCAATGTTGTACTGCGAGACCGCAAGCATCTTTCCGAAGACGGGCTAATAATCGCCGTTGCGGGAATTTCTATGGCGGACGGATATTGTCAGGTGATTTCCGGACCTGAAATTATTTCACGAGGATTTGTTTTTGTACGTGAATCCGATGATTTGATTGACGGCGCAAAGGGTATAGTTGCGGACACATTGTTTGACCTGGAGAAAAAAAATATTGGCGACCGCCATTATATACGCAACCGTGTAAAAGAAGCATTGCGTGAATATATTTGGCAATCTACCAAGCGCAACCCAATGATTTTCCCAGTCCTAGTAGAAGTATAGCAGGGCGGGCCCGGCCCGCAGCGATAACCGGGGGCACGTGATGTGAGGTTACGCATTCTCTCGAAGCCGGATTCGGCTTCCTAAGGTGTAAAAGTGCGCCCGGCGCACAGCGATAACCGTAGGCACGTGTGTAAAGCCACGCATTCTCTCGAAGCCGGGTTCGGCTTCCTAAGGTGTAAAAGACGGGGGCTGTTGTAAATTTTGCAACAGCCCTTTTTTTGGTTCTAGGCTAGGAAATAGAACCCGGCTTCGAGAGAATGCTTGGCTTTACATATATGCCTCCGGTGTCCGCCGTGCGCACAATGAAGTGGTTGGTCACACTAACCGGTTCAAAAAAAACAGCCGGGGAGTTTGCCAAAAAAATTTCTAATAACTCCCCACTTTCTTTTTTTTTATGGTTGTGCTAAAATACGTGCGTGGTATAATACCCTTTGAGAAAAACAATGGGAGGTACAATCATGGTTGGAAATAAGAGAGCTACAAATGTTGTACTTGAAAACGATGAGCAAACCCTGCAACTTATGGTGTTTCTTGTCGCCGGCGGGCATTTTGGAATAAATGTTGCCAAAGTAAGCGAAATTATGAAGTACAGTCAGTACCCCATCACACCAATGCCAAACTCCAACCCTTTTGTAGAGGGCATTTTCCGTCCGCGTACGGAAACAATGACCGTCATCAACTTGGCATCCTACATGGGGTTGCCTCCCTCAGAAGATGAGGAGCGAGACATCCTAATCATCACAAAGCTAAACAAAATCGAGACGGCGTTTCACGTACACGGCGTAGAGGCAATAGAAACCGTTCGCCTGTCTGAAATCGAAAAACCCGACACCACCATCTACGGCGGTGACGAGGGTCTTGCCACCGGCATTGCAAAACACGGTGACAAACTCATCACCATTGTGGATTTTGAAAAAATCCTCATAGACATTAGCCCAAACATGGGCTTCAGCCCCAGCGATATTGACGTGCTTGGCGCAAGAAGCCGTTCTGTGAAGCCAATTATGATAGCGGAAGATTCTCCTCTTTTGGAAAATCTGATTATCAGCTCCCTGGAAAAAGCAGGCTATGTAAATATTACCTGTCTCTCCAACGGTCAAGAAGCATGGGAAAAGCTGGAGGAATACAAGCGAAGCGAAAGCCCCATCGAATCTCATGTGTGCGCCGTAATTGCGGATATAGAAATGCCGCTTATGGACGGTCACAGGTTGCTTAAACTTATCAAAGAAGACAACACCCTCAAAAAACTCCCCGTTATCGTGTTCTCTTCCCTCGTTACAGACGAAAACCGTGAAATTGGCGAAAAATACGGCGCAGTTGCCAGCATTTCCAAGCCTGAAATTGCAAACCTTGTAACCATTTTGGACAAGAATATCTTGTAATGCCAACATCGCAGTCTGCTGCCATAACAAAAGGTACAATCCTAAACATCAGCTCCAATGCCGATGTTTACGAGCGTGGGGAGAAGTACTACAGAGACGGAAAACTTCTCTCTTACAGCATGGATGACGGCGAGGAAACCATCGTTCGTGCAAGTGTTGAGGGCAATTACAAAAATTATGAAGTATCTTTGCGGCTGGACGATGCGGGAGCGTTGTCCGGCTATTCTTGTTCCTGCGAAAGCCACAGCATTTGGCGAGGTGCCTGCAAACACGTTGTGGCTACTTTGTTTGCCTGCGCAGAAGGTCATGCGCATAAGTTTTCTGCGGAAAAAATGCGCCGCCATGCAAAAATCCTAACAAACTCCCTGGAGCAAATCATCTACGACGGCATAGACGCAACCTTTTGCGTGCCTATAACGGGCGAGAATTCACATCTAAAAATCACGCCGGTTTTGCATTTTACATCACGGGGTGCGTACCTTACTTTCACGGTGGGTGCAGGTCGAATGTACGTTATAAAAAGCATTTCCGGCTTTGTAAAAAGTTTCAAAAACGGCGAGACTGTCAGCTATGGGCAAGGGCTTGCCTTTGAGCATAAACGTGAAAGATTTGACGATGTTTCCCGAGAAATTTTGGACTTCATGGCAAGGGAAGACGAAATGTACTCCGAGGTGGGCAAGCGTCTTTCACGGCAGTTTCAGTTCACGCATCATCCGCTGTTTGCCAGCCGTGAGCTATATCTTACCCCACGCAACACAGACGTTTTTTTTGAGATATGCCAAGATGCGCTAATCGAATGCGTTTCGGATTTTGGACACGAAGTGTATGTACGGGACGGGTATCCGCCTGTGGGGCTGGATGTGCGGCATGGTGAAGATGGCACGGCTGTGAAAGCCGATAACTTTGCGCACTATGTACTTAGGGGTGCGGCCTTTTTTTATGTGCTTACAAGCGACGGCCTTTTTCGTATGCCATACTCCGAGGGGATGCTTTTGTCCGCACTGCTAAAGGCGTTGGACGAAACTCCGGCGGGCGAAATCATGTTTTCCGACAGCGAAGAGCGGCGTTTTGTTACCGTAATTTTGCCTAAACTTAGAGGGATGGGCGTTGTGCAGTCGGTAAGCGGCGATTCGCCAGGGGGCGAAGTTTCGCCACTAACTGCGAAAATGTATTTCGACTCCGATGGAAAAGACGTAACCGGCAGGGTAGAATTTCACTACGCTAATTTGCAGGAGGGCGAAATTGTTCGCAATATTGTGGAAGAATATGCGATTTGCCGCCGTTTTGCCGCATTTGGGTTTATTGAAGAAGCCAAGAAAAATTTCCGCCTAAAGGGCAACGATTTGATTTATGCGTTTTTGCACGGCGATGGCGGAATTGAAACCTTGCATGGCACTGCCGAGGTTTTTATAAGCGAGGATTTACAGAAAAAAACCATACGCACCGGTGCGCCAAAGATGGGTTTGCGCCTATCCGGCGATTTACTGAAAGTGTCACTTGAGGATGCGGGCTACAGTGTGCGAGAACTTTTGGAGGCACTGGAAGCGTACCGTGCGAGAAAAAAATATTTTCGGCTAAAAGATGGACGGTTTATTACATTGGAAGATGAATCTGTTGCGGCGGCGGCAGATTTTCTGGATGCGCTGGATGCGACAAAGCAGGACGTAAAAGGCAAAACCCTTGATTTGCCCGTATATCGTGCGTTGTATGTGGATGAGTTGGCGGATGCGCTTGCAAATTCTCACGAGGTGAATCGGGATGCAAGTTTCGATAAGCTGGTGGCGAGCTTTAATGGCGGCGAAAATCACAATTTCAAAACGCCAAAGGGGCTTGGTGGTGTTTTGCGAGAGTACCAAAAAAAGGGCTATGTGTGGCTAAAAACCCTTTCGCATTACGGTTTTGGCGGTATACTTGCAGACGAAATGGGTCTTGGAAAAACCCTGCAAATAATCGCATTGTTCGCAAGCGAACGCAGAAACGGTGCGCCTTCGCTGGTTGTTGCGCCAACATCTTTGTTATACAACTGGGAAAATGAAATACAAAAATTTGCGCCGCAACTTGTAACGCAAATAGTTTCCGGTTTGCCGGAAAAACGCCGAGAACTTCTTAAAAATCACAATGCAGACGTGTTTATTACAACGTACGATATGCTAAAGCGGGACGTTGAATTTTACGCTAACATGGATTTTGCATTCATCGTTGCAGATGAGGCGCAAAACATAAAAAATCCTGCAACTCAAGCGGCAAAAAGCATTAAAGAATTGCGGGGGCGTGTGCGTTTTGCGTTAACGGGTACGCCAATTGAAAACACGCTTACAGAACTGTGGTCGATTTTTGACTTCATCATGCCCGGCTATCTGTACAGCGCAGGCAAGTTTGCCCGCCTTTACGAACAGCCCATCATAAAGAATAACGATGCGCAAACTGCCGCAAAACTTCGTAGGCAGATAGCCCCGTTTGTTCTGCGCCGAGTGAAAAAAAGCGTTCTTACGGAATTGCCCGAGAAAACAGAAACAACTCTGCCCGCCGATATGCCGGAGGAGCAGAAAAAGATTTATCAGGCGCATTTACTTGAAGCAATCGGCGCATTTGATGACATTGTGGCGGAAAATTCCTTTGCGGATAACCGTATGCGGATTTTGGCACAGCTTACACGGCTTAGGCAAATTTGCTGTCACCCTGCACTTTTCTTGGAAAACTATGCAGGCGGCAGCGGCAAACTAACACTTGCGATGGAAACCATTCAGCTTGCGCTGGATTCGGGGCATCGAGTTTTGCTGTTCTCGCAGTTTACGCAAATGCTTGCCATTATAAAGGAAGCGTTGCGCACGGCGGGGATAAAAAATCGCCATGGCTTGCCTGTAAAACATTACTATTTGGATGGCGCAACCAAGGCAAAAGAACGCATGGAAATGACAGAAAAATTCAATAGTGGTAGCCGAGATTTGTTTCTAATTTCGCTAAAGGCCGGCGGCACAGGCTTAAACCTCACCGGCGCAGATGTTGTAATCCACTACGACCCGTGGTGGAATCCCTCGGTTATGGACCAAGCGGCAGACCGTGCGCATCGCTACGGTCAAAAAAAATCCGTGCAGGTATTTAATATCGTAGCAAAAGATTCTATCGAAGAGAAAATAATGGCACTGCAAGAAAAAAAACGTGACCTCATAGACTCTGTAATTACCGAGGGCGGGAGTTTTATTAATTTGCTTTCGCCTGAAGAGGTAAAAAAGCTGTTTTCCCCACCCGCAGGGTTATAGGGTGTGTTCTTAGGGGCATACCCCTGCATACATACAGTAATTGCATGGGCATTTTGGACCTTTTGTGTAGGGTTTGTTTGCAATTTCGCCGGCTGTCATGCGGATGCCTAGTTCATTGATTTTTTCGTCAACGGCTTGGGAGAACTGCTTGAATGCGGGCAAGTCCATTTTGTCGCCAATTTCTATGCCGGATGGGCGAAACGCTTTGAGAATTGCTTCCTCTCTGGCGGAGTCCGGCAAAATTTCATCTGCGTTTATGATTGGGTCTGAAACAGGGAAATAAAAAATTCCGCCGGGTTGCGCATTTTTTCGACTTTTCAAAAGTGAGTTCATATACACAATTAGTTGCAGTTGCACGCCCTTGATGGCATCCTCGGTGCTAAATTTCGTGTTGCCCGTTTTGTAGTCGATTATGCGCAAAAATTCTTCGCCGTTTGTTTGGGCAATGTCTACCCGGTCAACAATGCCTCGTAGTGCAAGTTCCGTACCGTTTGTGAGTTTCAGGCTGGTTGCAACTTCTTTCTCCACCATTACCGGATGATATTCATCCCGGCGAAGTTGCTCGCTTATTGCCCAGCACGATGCCGTTGCAACTTGCCGCACCTTGTTTACTATGTGGCGGTTTCGTCCGGAGCTGTCAAAGACGGAATCCGCAAGGGGTAGCGCATCCACAAAACCGTCTATGGCGGCGGCAATTTCCTTGCGGGACAGTTCGCCTGTGTTCATCTGCGTAAATTTTGCGATTACATCGTGGAAAAGTCCGCCCAAATCTGTTGGCAAAACCTCGTATAGTTTTCGTGGCCGTGCGTGCAAAATATATCCCATAAAGTATGCGAAAGGGCATTTTGCGAAGTTTTCCAGTCTGGTGGCGGCGGTGCGAATTGTGCCGGGATACAGCTGTGCGGCAGACAAGGGTGAAAGGGAAACGGGTGCGAAGAACACACTGTTTTCCGCAGGTTCTTCCGCCGGAATAGGTGCGGGGGTAGTTTGAATTTCCGGGAACATCTTGCGAATTTTTGTCACCACGGGGGAAATGCGAAGCGGTTTTCCTGCGTGTTCGGCGTAGATGAAAATGAGTTTTTCACTTGGCTGGCTCAGTGCGCAGTACAAGTTGTACTCGTTTTCGCTTGCCCGGCTCAAATTCGTGGGTGCAAGCTCCAGCGCAGAGTTTTTCAGAATTTCACGCTCATATCCGGTAAAAAGCCCGCTTGCACCGGGGGTAGGCGGCAGTGCATCGTCATTTGCGCCAAGCACAATCATCGCCCTAATTTTGGGATAGCGTGAGCGGGTTATATCGCCCAGTACAATTTGGTCTGTGGTAGGCGGAATGCGCCCCAGCCCAACTTGGCAAAGACCTGCATCAAGGTTTGCGGCAAATTCTTTTAGCGTGATTTTTTCGCTGTCCAAAATTTCTACCAGTTTGTCGAAAACTTCGCATAGCTTAGGCCAAATTTGCGCCGTAAGCCTGGCCGCACCCGGGTCGCTGTCCATAAACGCATCGAATTGCCGCTGCAAGATTTGCGGCACATCCATCGCATACAGCATATCAAAAACACGCTGTGCGTGTTCTCGCACGGTACATATTGTGTCCGGTCGCAGTTTCGCAAAAGGCGCAAGTGCCGCCAAAACCTGCGTGCGCCCAACCTCTGCACGTTCGTTTGAAAATTCGTACTTCCAGCGGTATGAATGAATGCCGTTTGCCAGCACGTAGTTTTCCAAAATATCCGATACCTCGGGCGAGATGCCTGCAAGCCGTGTTTTAAGAAAGCGGAACACACTATCCGCATTCCAATTTTTTAGCGGAATGTCCAGTGCGGCACGAATCATTTCTGTAAGCGGGTGCGACAAAATATCCGCCTCGGTGTCCACAAACAAGGGGATGTTTAGGCGGTCAAATACATTTTGCAAAATTTTCTCATAACCCGGTCGGTCGCCGCACAATATTGCAATATCACGGAATTTGCACCCATTCTCCCGCAGTT
>Ga0209755_10008424_pt1 | contig 11034 bp, 9 predicted proteins | sample TergutCo191P1_FD_187301 | JGI IMG/M metagenome (GOLD analysis project Ga0209755, IMG submission 187301) | Cornitermes sp. P1 segment gut microbial communities from Petit-Saut dam, French Guiana - Co191P1 (SPAdes) (version 2) | ecosystem: Host-associated > Arthropoda: Insects > Digestive system >... | reverse complement strand
TAAATTCTGTCATTATTGAGTGGTTGTTGCATGTTACAAGAATCTGATTGCTTTGACAATACTGTTTTAGGTATTAAACGTCCATCGCATTGGAAATGAAGGTATGCCAGTTTCTGTGGGTTATGTAAGTGCCGCAGGAAAGGTGCAATTGGATCTCACAAAGATGAAGTCATATATTCTAGATGAGAGAAAAGAAATACCTTTGAATGAGTTGCATTCTCAGTGTCAGGAGACCTATTTAAGTAATGGAATCTCTCATGTCATTGAGGTAAGTTAACTTCTTGTATACTTGTGTTAAGCATTATGCAAGCCAGTTGCAGAAAATATTGAAACTTGTCACATTACTGGCTAATTTCTACTTCATATTTTGATACTATACAGTGGTCTCATATTTAAGGGTCAAAAAAGAACTTTTGACCATGGACGATAAGACCAACATATTGACACAAAATGTTGGTCACCAATTACTCAGTGACACATCCAAAAAGAAATGAACAACTGCCATCCTGCGAAAGCCTAAGTACTTGTACAACATGGCTGCAGTTTCATTATAGTGATTATGTTTAAAAATTGATTATTTTAACAGCATTTACAGTATCCCTCCAAACTTTTTTTTGACACTTTATTTTATTTCTGTCACTTCTAATGGATGGTGTTTGACAGCAAATACCTGAGAAATGTAGGATGGACACAAAAAGAGAAAGATTGTGACTTTCAAACCTTAAGAAATTTCGTAATCAGTACCGTTTGCCTTATTATTAGAATGCTTAAATAAAAATAATGAGATGATCCTGGAGAAAATTGTAGATCCATACAATGTTTTGATAAGAATGTCTCAGGCAAAGAGACCACTTGGAAGAGCTAAGAATAAATGTGAGATGAATGTTAAAACTAATTACAAATAAATGGCGTGAGGTTGTACACATTGTTCATCTGACTCAGAATACAGTTCAGTGAAGGACTTCCTTAAATTTGGCACAGAAACTATGATTTTCTTAAAGTCAAAGAATTCATGATGCACCAGGTAATAATCAACTTTTCAAGCAAGACCCTATGCTATGAAATTATTTGTCTCTGAAAAATATTGTGTACCATTTATTGATTCTGTGTGATTTATTTGGAACAGATTGGCACTACTGGAACCAGTAAGCATAAATTGTCACTTCTGGGAGTTGCTCCTGTCCATCAGCAGGGAGTTGGACACTTCAGTTGTGGCAAACTTCATCCAACAGCCATGCTGCACATAGCAGCCCTGCATTATGCCCTCAGTACAGTAAACTACAATGCCTCCATTTTACCAGGAATTGAACTAGGACTAATCCTCTTTGACAGCTGCTCAAGACCTCCTCGTGCATATAATTCCATATACAACTTTTTATCGTTATCAACAGAAGCTCTCAAAGCGATGACGATAGGTATGCATAGACAGTAAATGAAAGCATATGCAAGGACACATAACTGATAAACTGACATTCGTAATATTTTACATTCTTTCAGAATATCTTATGTGTATGAGGTATGTGGTGGAGCAGTTGATAGACGCAGTCCACTAAAAGCCAGAAGGTTGTGGGTTTGATTTATGATGGTGTCTTTGGGATTATTTATTGATGTAATCCTTTTGGATGCACTGTGACCTTGGTGTCAACTCAGCTTCTAATAGAAATGAGTATCAGGGATATCTCCTGGGGATAAAGTCGGTCAGTTCATAGGTCTGACAACCTTATCACATTCATGTGCCAATTTTCTGGGAATTCTGGGAGCCTAAACCTCCTGCAGCCCTAAGGGTCTGTCCATGCCTGTAATGGGATAGCTTTATCTTTTATGTGTATATAAAAACATGAAATGAGGTGAATATAAGAACATATCAAAACAGGTCAGTTCTACAACTGAGTTCATAGAAATTGACTTGTTTTTCAGTTATGTGGACAGTTATGCCACGACCACATATTCTGTATGTTGCTTTTAAAGATCTCATAGACACATTTTCACCTGAAGTAATATATACCAGTACTTCTAGTTGTACCGTTAGATAGACCTATTTTGTCACAATGAGAAACATGTGACATCAGAACCAGAATACATCATACAAAACATAGACAGGATGTCTTCACAGGAAAAGATATATTTTGGTGTTTTCTGCAACCTGTTGCTGAGTAAGACCATGCCAATCAGTGTATGGCTCACAAGGCTAGCTGAAACTATAATTTAAAGACAAACATAAGATTTAGCATGACATCAGAAGTTCAGAACCCTGTTCTTCTGGGATATGATGCTTAATCAATTGTTAATTGCACCTTGATGTCTCAAGACAATGTTATGTCCTTATGTTCAAAGGTCTGACGCGGCATCATATCCCACCAAGACAGAATCTTCTTCCACACCACAACAAATACCTCAAAACCCACACATTAATGTTAATCACTTTTGTTGCATCCTTCAACCTGTTGCTTCAGCTTCCACAGTTTTCATCTTACTGTAGTTTTACAGACATTGCAATAGTACAGTATGTTGTGTCATTCACAGGTGTGGAAATGCAGACAAGACCAGCAGACATTGTGGCTGCTCTCTTTTTGGACTCAACAGCTGCAGAAGCAGTCACACCATTACTGCATGCACAAAACATTGCTCCAGTAGTAGTACCTCTGGAAGCATTTGCAGCTCAAAGAATAAAATTGTCATCTGAATCAAGCAAGGTGAGGTGCATCTTCTAAAGTCTCACGTAAAAGTGGGCCAAGTAATACTGAAGCATCACATCACCCATTAATGTTTCCAGCAAGATGGGTCATCTTATACCCAGCTTTTCCATCCATTTATCCTTCCATATGTGTTCCACTTTTATCTATATGCTTTCAATCTTCCGTCATTCATGTATCTTTTCTAACGTGATCTCTGCAGTTGGTCTTTAAGAAGGTTAATTTTTGTAGTTTTGAAAGGAATATTTCTGTCAACCAAACACCAGATACTCATACTATTGTGTGCTTAGTTTCACCAGCACACTGTGTAGTTTCTACTTTCAGAGCTCACTTTAATACTCTGCTTTTGGACTTTTTATCTACTCAGGTTTGTTGCTTAATAATCTATTGGAACTTCTCATTCTTGCATTCTACTGAATTTATTTTATTCCATATCCAGGTTTCTGCTTCATATTATGTGAATATATAAAAGTAATGTTTCATGTCATGTAAACTTAACATTTTCTGCAATCTGTTATTTCCAAATATAATTTTACATATGCCGCAGATGACTTATTGAATTGGCATTTACTCTCGATGGGTTGAACGGGGCCTAGCTCCTAGTAGCAAGGGCAGATTTTTTCTGATTTATTCTGGAAGGTAAATTAAGTTAGAATATAAAGTTAACCATTACCTCCATCTCCTTCTAAGATTAAGAATGTGTGGAGATGTATGCAATGCCCCCTGCCCCCATCTTGATTGATGAAGTGTTTAGGCTTGAGGGCTACCTATCAATGCTGTATAGTAACTCCATATACACCTTAATGTTACTGCTTCAGGAATCATCGCTGTTAAGGCAGAACCTGATCCAAGCAATAATGTCTGTTGCACGGGCAACCCGTTCACATTCCATAGTTATAATACATGGGACAGCAGCTTGGGCTGAACTGTTAAACCAGCAGTTACAGAATTACTCACAACAGCACAATGATTCGCTCTGCCTTGCTGGTATCTATGCTTTACACAGCAAGAACACTGAAGAACTAGTAGGAGCCATCAGTTCCACCAAGCTAATGGTTACGGAGGATATTATTAAGACATTACAACCTGGTACTATGGCAGTCCTTCTACTTGAGGATCCAGAAGAAATAAGAGCATTTTTGGAAGTTTGTCAGTACACCACTGGATTGGTATTTTTAACCGTGTTTCACCCTTGGAGTATAAAACCTTATGCAGGTAATTACAGAATATAATTTTGGACACCACATCTTTTCAATAGAATGCTATATTACACAAAAGTTATAATCACATTGAAATCCACTACTTTTATTTGAAACATTTTTCTGTGTTTATTGTCACTTAAGTTTACAAAGACCTAATATATTGTGTAGTGTGTATAATGCAGTTAGCTTTATGACATCTAGATTTGTGCCTGTAACAAATAAATGCCAATTCCAGTGGAATAATGAACTTGGATACCATGTGCCTTTTGTTTCCACTTTTTAACAAAGATGTTCCTGCCTCTTGACAAATTTGTAACATGTAGATATATCCTATTATAATAAGTCAACTTCTGAGTTCTCTGCAAATAAAAGTGTTTTTAATGCATACTTTGATATTTACTGGCACTCAGTTACCATTGGAAGGGCAATTATTTCCCTTTTATAAAGTAGGAATCTGAAAAGAATATACCTACTATTTATTTCTGATCACTGCACTACAAACTGGAACATTGTTGCTTCATTTCACAGTGGGGTCATTGAGGTTTTTCATTGACTTAATCCTTCTGGCCATACTAGGCCCTGGGATCAACTCAACCTCTAACAGAAATGAGTACCTGGGATATGTCCTGAGGAGTAAAAGGCGGCCAGTGTATAAGACTGACAACCTTAGCACCTTCATGTGCTGATTATCTAAAAATTCTAAGAGCCTCAACCTCCTGGAGCCCTAAGGACTTGTCTAGACCTGTAATAGAAGATCTTTATGTTTACCTTTATTTATTTTTTATATCAACAGGTAGACCTCAGTTTAAATGAATATGGAAATTATCACCTGTTTTTGTTATTCTGATTTATACTCATATAGTATCATTAACAGTTACTGGAATAAATATTGTACTTTATTTTAAGTACTGTGTTTATATGACACTGTTGTCCTGCATGCTTCTGATGTGACATGAACATTTTCTAAGGTCTCCCAGGAGTTACCCTTCTTTTAGACTAACCTCCCTACAGTGACTAACAAAATATCTGTCTTTTTCTTCCCATTATTTATCTTTTGACCTCATAGATTAACATCATCATTATAGGTTACAAACTGATGTGACTCATTCATTTAAAACTCTCTTGATATATATATTGTAATGAAACTGAAAAACAATAAACTGTGACAATGCAAGAAAGCCATGTGGAAAGTTAAGCATTTAGAATTACTTGGATACTAACTGCTCAGTCAGTTCCATGGAACAGAGTTCTCATAGACTGAGGGTGCTCCAAACAGGGTGCTGAGGGAGTATTTGAACTGAAGAGGGTAGAAGTAACAGTAAGCTAGAAAAAAATTCCTAATGGGGGGCTTCATGTTAAGTGACATCATCCCATTGTGTATTTTTCATCATTAAGGGAACCGTTGCCTGCTTGACGATGGCTGACGTAGACCGCCAAAACAAGTGGTAGTGTTGAATAAAAACCAATATTCGTGATGTCAAACTTTCGCCATGTTCTAAATGTTGTATGCTTTCTTCTGGGTAATCCCCCGGTGTCTGAATTTTATATGCTAACGTTTTGGAACCCTCTGTCTGTTCCATCTTCATAGGCGGGTAGGTATGAAGAATTCTTCGTACCTACCCACCTATGAGGATGGAACAGACAGTGTTCTGAAACGTCGGCATATAAAATTCAGATGCTGGGGAATTACCCAGAAGAAAGCATACAAAAAACCAATACATTAGATATGTGTAGTTGTATTTATTGGTTGATGTAACATTTGAAGGTGAACTCCTTGCCAATCAGAGTGATCAAATCAAGGAGGATGAGATGGGTGGGACATGTGGCATGCATGGGAGAGATGCAAATGCATACAAGATTTTGGTGGGTAGCCCTGAGGGAAATTATCAATTGGAAGACATTGGTGTAGATAGGAGAATATTATTAAAGTGGCTCTTCAATAAACAGTATGGGAGACTGAACTGCATTTATCTAGATCAAGATAGGGACGATGCGGAACATGGCAGTGAACTTATGGGTCCCATAATATGTTGGGAATTTATTGGTTATCCAAACAACTGTTACATTCTCAAATAGGAAAACTGCTGTGTGGAATTAGGTATCATATATCTTGCATTAGATGACTAATTGTCTGAGGCATGCAGTTGAGTATTCATTGTAGCTTCTGTAAATTTTACAGGTCATACCATCTTCACCTTACATCAAGTTCTTGAGTTTGAAGATACCATTGCTGGAACAACAAAAGAATTTCAAGAATGGCTGACTTCCACCATTCTTTCAAATGGAGATATAAACTCAGTGCCTTTTCCACCCACATGGTTTCAAGAATTCCGAACCCTCTACAGGCAAGACAACACAAGTCACAAAATACAGCAGTTATTCTCGACACCAGATTTTATGGCAGGTATTCAGGAAGCTATTAACTCAGTATGGACCATTACAAGGAAACTGCACCAGTTTTTCAGTCATCAGTGTGGACAGCTTTTTGAAACAAATACTTTCTCTGAGTGCTTCAATTTAAACAGAACAAATCTTATTAAGAGAGCAAAAAACTTTCTACAGGAAGAATTACTTCACGTGTCCCCTGCAGTGAAGAAACATCATTCTAACATGTTTAGCTTGTGGGTGGGAACAGATCGCATTGCAACTTGGGAGAAAGGAATTGGACTGACAGTCTCAAATACAGTGTATTTCCAGAATTATCAGTCTTATTGCAGTGGAATAAACTGCACAGTTTGTGATCAAAGTGATGGATATTTCTCTAGAAACCATCATTCCATATTATATCAGACTATCCAGTATCCCTGGGCACCAGCGCTGGGAGGACTGTCTCTGTTTGGAGCATTCTTGACTATACTTACTGCATTATATTTCTTGGCTGCAGCTGCTTTGCCCAACAGAAACATGTGTGGGGGAACTTCGGTCCTTGGTTACCTTATTCTGCTGGGTCTACTTCTCTTGTTCACTTCAAACTTGAGCTTTGTGTTAATGCCAACTGAAGCCACATGTGGTGCACGCAGATTTCTACCAGGACTTGCATACTCAGTGATCTTTGCTGGAATGTTGCTGAAGGTAAAATACTTATATCATACTTTGTTTCTTAATTAGGTGCTTGCATTATCAGTGTTGCTTGAATCTTAACAAATCCTTAATGACTAATTAATTGCATATTTAAATGTTCTTGAGATTAACTGAATGTATAGTAGCTAGTAGGAAGGCATGCTGAGGACATGGAGATAAGCTCAGTGCAGTCTTATTCTTGGCACCAGACAAAGATGAGTAGTCAGCTTCACATTCCAGCTGCCTTTAGCCCTCCACCACCATAAAACTCTCCCTTAGTGTATGTCATTTGTTAGTTTAATAATAACATTTCTTTAGATGCCTAAATTCATTTTATTAAATAGCAGAATGACTGCAGTTAATACATTTGGAAGGGTGTGATTACTGCTTAATAGTTGTAAATAATATATGTAATGCATCTCACTCACAATGTACCATCACATTCGTTGCTTAACAGATTAATTATAGGTCATGGATTCACTTAATTATGTAACTTATGTCACGGTTTTGGAAGATCAGATCAAGTTCCCAAAGCATAGTACACATAGCCCTTGTTTCACACTCCACTTGTTTTATGCCCTTTTGCTTTAACACCCCTTTCCAATATACACCACTCCTTAATTTACACCCTCTCATTTTTGATTTAATGCCCTTGGCTGGCTGTGCTGTATTATATAGGATGCAGCAGAAATAACTCCCACATTTTGAAGTGCAATAAAAATCAAATGAAACAAGGTACACAAAAAAATTCTTTTACTCATAAAAAGCACATATAATGCAGTTTTTAAACACTTTTAAAAATAACATCGCTCAAGTGGCGGCCGTTATTGATGACACACTGTTGAAGCCGTTCACGGAAGTTGTCCATGGCTTTGCGGGTCGTCGTGGGCGGAATGGCAGCGACTTCTTGTCATATTGCCTCCTTTAATTGTTCCAGGGCGACGTGCATAGACCTTAGCTTAGTTTACCTCAATCACAAATAAATTATTATATAGAGTTCGAAAATAGTTGTTATATGTCAGTTTAAAAAATGTTATCTCCCCATCTGCTCTCCAAGGTGCTTAAGACTGGGGTACAAAAATAATTTTGTTAATCATTTTGAATGAGTTTTAAACGTAGTATCATATTTTGAGAGAAGAATGTTAATTATCAATATCTGAAAGCACAATGCTTCAAAAAATATCTGAACATGGGAAAGATTAAGCAATTGTGCAGCTGAGAGTAGTATGTAATAATGAACTATGTGGATTGTAGATATCATTCTGAATCGTTCAGATATTGAAGTGTGAGAAAGTATGATAACTTGAGGATGTGGCCATGAAGATGTAGTTGAGGAATCCATACAGAGTTCGGTGTAAAAACCATTTGGATGGCTAACAGGACATGTGAGGCATGATGTTAAGATAAATGTCAGGGAAGTATTGGGTTGAACTGGCTCATATTCAATCATATGAAACTGGTATTAGTAATACTGGCTGCTCCTTCAGTTTCCACTACCAAAGCAAATTTAATGGATGGCCAAAGAATGACCAGTTAGTTTGTGACTTTGCAGGTTTTCACAACATGGCAGCTCAACAGCAGTGCAGAGCCTCAAATGAATACACTGACTCGCCCAACAGGCCTGCTTACAATGGCCCTAGCACTTGTGATGATGCAGGTGCTACTAGCAGGAGGCTGGCTGATCCTGCTCCCTCCACAAATCTATGTGCTGGCTTCTAAAGATGTACCTCTTTGGCGTTGTTATCCAAACGGGCATTTTGAGTCACACCTGCTTCTGTCTATGGTGTATGTTATATTGCTTATTACTGCAACAGCAACTGTGGCGCTCCTGTGTTGTTCTGCGTAAGCATCATAGTGTTATACATTGAATTCATAATGTTTAGAATATTCCTGGAAATATAACAAGCACGCACAGGCACTACCTTGTTCAGTATGCCATGTGCTGCAGGGGAAAATTTAATTTTACTGCATTTCACTGCGTAGAAAATAAATGAACTTCATTACTAAATATAATTCCAGCCTTGTCTTATAATACTTAATATGCCCTAGCTTCAGCCTGAAGTTTAAATGAAACGTGGCAACTGAATGTTAAAATAAATTTTGTATCTGGACATATAGTTTCTTATGAGTACAGTTACTGATATGTTGTATATAATTTCTGTTAACATATTGATCTCTAAGCTTCAAATTAAGGGTTTCAATGACACAGGGCTGAGGAATATTATAGTAATATAGATTTAATATGATTCAAAACATTTTTGTATTACACACAGTTACCCTGTTTTAATTTTTTTTAATCTAGCTCTAAACTTGATGTAGATGATGAGAAGCACCTTAGTTATGAAGCACGCTGGATCCTCTTGGCATCAATTCTTGTAGCTGCAGTGTTTACTTTCTGGGGAATTGTAACAGTGGCAATGATCACGCCTAGCCAATCTGATTTAGCATCAGCAGTTGCACATCTACTGGCTGCAAAAATCCTGTTATTATGTTTGTATGTGCCAAAAGTATGCCTGTACAACCATCTGCATTCACAAAAATCTTCGCCTCAGACAACATTGCAGCACTTCTATGAAATATCTCATTTCAGAACACAAACACTCAAGACATTACCAGGTAAGTTCATGACTAATTAATTCAGTATCTAGATTAACTCTCAGACATGCATTGAGCTAGTACAATATTTTTTAAATGGAAAAACACCCAATTTGAAAACAGTTGCTTCAATTCAGGGATACAAAAAAGTCCTCACATTTTTAATCACATTGAAAATAATGTTAGAAAAACATTTTACATATAAAAATTCAATAAATTCAGATTTGCTTTTGGCATGGGATTAAAGATTTTTCATCCTCACATATTTAAAAATTTATAGGACCAGTATGTCTTATTAACCCTTTCAGTAGAAATTTGGTAAGAAGTCATCTCCTGTTTATATATATATGTATGTATGTATTTGTATACTGACGTTTGTATGGCATTGCTGTTTTTCTTAGGAAAACTTTCATATAATGTACACATCATCCTGCTTCACAATTTTTATGTGTTTTAGTGTTGTCTGCAAGAAGTGTATGAAATATACACATAAATGGTTATGTGTCTCTACATAAACATCCATCCAACCATTATGTTTATCATGTGGAAGAGTACTTAATTGATTTCAGTTACCAGAAAATTTTTCTGTGACAGGTTTACACTAACATTTATTAGGCAGATTTCACCTTTGATCATATTGGTTCAGTATTCTACACAAAGGTGCAATAATCTGAACAGTAATTTTTTTTTTATATGATGAATAATTACAAGCATGAAAAATTAATTTATTATTCTGTTCAGAGTGACACCTGTAGTATGAATAGCTTTGCAGCAATACACTGTGTCTACAATGTACTAACATCAAGGACAACTCTGTTCAAGAAGTCACAAAATTATACATATTGGAAGTATATACTCTGTAGGTGTATATGTTTCCATTCGTTGGTCATGTGGTCTAGATTTTACAAAATTACAGAACTTGTATGTCGAGGATAGACAGGAGTGGAATAGAATTGTTGAACAGACCAAGACCTACTCAGGATTGTAGAGTCAATAGAAAAAGAAGAAGAAGAAGACAGATCAGAAGACATCAGAAATTTCATTAAAGCACATCCAAACTCTCCTGCCTGACTACTATATAATAGGAATAACATTCTGTGTTTAAACAGCTTTCATCCCACCTCCTCCTATTATCAGCATGGAGCTACCTCAAGTGGAAGATGATAATATGTCACTCAGTGATCCAACACAGATAATTCCCAGTTCTCTATACTCAATGGACATGTTCAGTCAGTCATCCAGTAGCAAGGACAATCTTGATGATGATGATGAACTTGGTGAACATTGTGAAGCTGGTACAAATGAATTCACAGCACCACAGAGTACTGTGATACTGGTCGACAGGAAAGAAATAGCAAAACGTGGTAAGTTAATGAAAAGTCACTACTGCATCAAATGATTAAAAATTACTTTATAATAATATCAAACTAACAGGAAGTTCTTGAAACAGTTTATACTGTCTGCTTTATTGTAGTCCTTTAAAC
>Ga0209755_10008423_pt1 | contig 11035 bp, 8 predicted proteins | sample TergutCo191P1_FD_187301 | JGI IMG/M metagenome (GOLD analysis project Ga0209755, IMG submission 187301) | Cornitermes sp. P1 segment gut microbial communities from Petit-Saut dam, French Guiana - Co191P1 (SPAdes) (version 2) | ecosystem: Host-associated > Arthropoda: Insects > Digestive system >... | reverse complement strand
CAAATGTTTTTGAAGCTTTTAAATCATTATCCCACGGAAGCCATGTCTGGTAGAAATTACCTTTTTTGGGGCCGACAGGCGGACGGTAATTTCCCTGCAAATGATCATGGGTATTAACCAGAGAAGGGTATACAAAGGATTTCTCCTTTAAATTGATTTTGATACACGCATTATGCGTATTCAAACCATGTTTAATACCGTCCGGAGATACTATTTTCTCCCCTTTAACTCCCAAATCACCGGTATGTACTTTTTTTCCCGGAGAAACAATCACTCCGTTTTCCAAGACATACTCTAACACTTTTGACCCGCCCTTTATGAGACAAACTCTCTATAATATAATTCTAATGATTATAACCTCAATAATCAACGATTCTGAGGTAATTTCATAATTCTTCCTAATATTATCGGTTAATTTGTATATTATCCGGTAAAAATTTGATACAATATTATTGATGATCGACTTACATACTCATTCTAATATTTCTGACGGTGAATTAACACCTGACATGTTGATAAAAAAAGCCGCCGGAGCCGGGCTTCGCTGTATCGCCCTTACCGATCATGATACCATTAAAGGACTTGAAACCGCTAAAAACGCAGCAAAAATGATTAAAAATTTCCTTTTTATCCCGGGAATAGAGATTAATATCACATGGACAGGGAAAAAAGATATTCCGGGGCTTGGTCCCGGAGGGGAATTCCACTTGCTTGGTTTGGGTATTACCGCGCCCAGTCCGGCTTTTTTATCCGCGGTTGACGGATTATTCCGTAAAAGGGAAGCCAGAAACCGGCAAATCCTCGACAGAATGCATGAATTCAACATTGACGCGGCGTGGGATGAGCTTGTCAGTTTCTCAGGCGGTCATGCGGTTGGCCGCCCTCATTTTGCCGCTCTTTTGGTAAAGCGTAAAATCGTAAAAAACATCAAACAGGCGTTTGCCCGCTATCTGGGAGTAGGAAAACCTCTCTATGTGCCCAAAGAAGGGCTGCTTTTTGAAGAAGCCGTCGCCCTGATACGCGAATCAGGCGGCATCCCAATTCTGGCGCATCCAATCTCGCTCTATGTAGCCTGGGGACGCCTCCCCGATCTTATCAAAACCCTGCAAAGTATGGGGCTGATGGGTCTTGAAGCCTGGCATCCTACGGCGAAAAGCAGCTCCTGCCGCCGCCTCGAAGCGCTGGGTAAGTCCTTAGGATTGTACATCACCGAAGGAAGCGATTACCACGGCTCCCTGCGCCCCGACAGGCGGCTTGGCTATTCCGGCAAAGGCAGGAAAATCAGCGACGCGATTCTGGAGGCGATACCGGAACTTTGCAGATAATGAATAAAATTCTTGTTTGCGGTCTTACCAACATTGAAACAACTCTTAAAATTGACAATTTCCCGAAGAAACAAGGGCAATATAGCCTAATTAACCGCTTTTGTGTTATAATATTATAAGGAGAGGCTTCTATTATGGGACAAAATGATAGCTGGGATAACCTTACCAATTTTCTCGAAATGCACCTGAACAACTTTGAAGAAGAATTGTCCAAACCGCCGTACGCGGTTAAAGTGAAGCGGCATCCGTCGCGGCCTAATCTTGTTATGTTTAAATACAGTCAGTTTGAATCTGACTTTACAAATCCGGTTGTTCGCTGCTGCCGGGGTTCTGTGTATGATATCAGCGAAGACGGGACTGTAAAACCGTATCTCCTCCCGTTTTTTAAATTCATGAATTACGGTGAAAAAGGCGCCGATCCGATTGATTGGAGCTCGGCGCTCTTTGTGCGTGACAAACTGGACGGCTCATTGATAAAGGTATTAAAAGAAGCCGACGGCAACAACCTTTGGACGACAAACGGAAGTTTCGCTCTTGATGTTGAAGTGCCGGAGTTAATTCCCGCGTTTAATGATGAAAACCTTCAGCCGCCCTACACCTTCGCAGGGCTGCGTGATTATGCGCTTCGTGGACATGAGGAAGAGATAAAAAACTTACCTCCTCTCTGGACATTTATGTTTGAGCTTATCTCTCCTTACAACAGGATCATTGTTCCGTACAAGGAGACAAAATTGATCCTTCTGGGCTGCCGTGATCCTCAAGGCTCCGAACACGCCCCGGAGTGGGCAGCAAAAGAGTTTGCGTTAACTTTTGAAACGCCTGTAATTTTCTCCCTTGAAAACATAGACGGAGTTATCTCATTTTGTCAGGCTGTGGATTCGGATGACCATGAAGGAGTCGTTGTTCAGGATGAAAAATTTAACCGCGTAAAAGTAAAAACAGATCATTACCGCAGCCTTTTTTATCTGAAAGGCGAAGACCATTTTTCCGACACCAGGTTATTTGAAGCAATCAAACAGGGAAGCATAGATGATGCCGTTGTCGCATGGCCGGAGATTACCCAGAGGACGGAAGAAATTACCGCGGAATGGATCGGTTTCAGAAAAGCGGTTGCGGATATCTGCAAAGACGGAATTGCTTTTTACAGGGCAGTTTTAAAAGAATGTTCCGATCCAAAAGAAGCAAAAAAACGTTATGCGCTATTTGTTATGGAAAAGCATAAAACTTTCTCTACATTCTTATTTGACGCTATCAGAGAGGATTCCGATCCTGAAACAATATTTAACAAGATTGATTATAAGGAATTGAGAGATTATTGGCTCCCGGCTGTGGCGGGATGAGGATGCCTTCTAAAAAATATACATATATTTATACGGACGGCGGTCTTGAGAAGTGGGCGTTTGTTGTAGTAAAAGATGAAAATATTGTTTACGAAGAATCGGGTATCTTTGGGTTAGTCGCTTCAACGAGTAATGATGATACGGAATCCGAAGGAATTTTCCGCGCAATGCAATACGCGAAAGCTCATCCTGATAATTACATTCTTACGACAGACTCGCAATCAATGATCGCAAAGGTAAACGGCAATGCCGCGAATGTTACAAGAAACCCCAATATTCGCGGAATTCAGACATTGCTAAAAGAATTTAAAGAAGCGCAGCTACCGATTAGTTTCTCAATTAAATGGGATAAAAGACTTTCTAATAAATTTATGAAACGCGCCGATGAACTATGTAAGTAATTCTCCCGCTAAATTAATAAACTTAACTTCATTAGTTACAGTATCCAGAATCGTAAGGTAATTATGTTCATGCGTATCGCAGAAAATAAATAATTGAGTGGTTTTTTTTAAAATCTTCGGCTGGATATTTTCCGTATGGCCCATTATCTGGTTGTAATCTGTGACAGGGTTATTAATCAATGCTTCCGGCCGTATCCAGAGAGGTCCTTCCTTGGCGTTATTTCCGTATCCATCGGGGCCAATCCACCTGAAAAAGCCCGGCCTTTCATTGAAAAGCGAATTTATTTCGCCAATATCGTTTATTTCACAGCTTTTCATCCATTTTGAGGAAACTCCCGCATGAGAGAAAATCCAGCTATCATAAATATAAATAACGTTATATAAGCTTTTATGCTTTTCGTAGAATTCCTTAATGTCAAACGCATGTTCATTCTGATGACCGCTGCATCTTTCATCAAGATAATAACTAATCGCGTGATTTGACCAGCAAAGATCCACTTTATCCGGATTTTTCTTTTTAAACGAAACTATATCTACAGCGTTGTTCATTTGAAGAGGCCATTTGTTATCCCAACAGTCAAATTCATCTCCTAAAAAGACAATTTTTTCAAAATCATCTTTTTGTTCGATAATTTTTTTCCAGAATATCGATTGATGAATGTCGCAAATAACCGCAATTTTCAAAAAAACATCCTTTTGGAGTTTCGCCTAACGACTTTAAGATAATTAAACAAAATTCCCGAGAAATAAATATATATTAAAACGATATTACTCGTCGGCTTCCTGTATTTTGAACTCTGCGCGCGCCTTTATAACTTCGTCGGCAATTCGGCCGGAAATCGGCGCGTAATGGCTGAAATCCACATTAAAAGAGCCGGTACCTGATGTTATAGAGCGAAGATCTATAGAATATCGCAAAAGTTCCGCCATGGGGACTTCCGCGCGAACTTCCGCAATGCCGCCGGCGGAATCCTGTCCCAGGATTTTACCGCGTTTTCCGGAAAGATCGCTCATTACATCACCAAGGTATTTTTCTTCTATGAAGACTATTAAGTTTTCGATAGGTTCAAGCAGTGTTGGGTTTGCCTGTTTCATCGCTTCACGGAAGGCGTTACGCGCCGCGAGTTTGAAGGATAATTCATTGGAATCGACAGGGTGGTATTTGCCGTCGACAAGTTTTACCTCTACGTCGACAACAGGATAATTCGCCATGGAACCGTAGCCCATTCCTTCGACCAGACCTTTTTCGACGCCGGGTATGTAGTTTTTCGGAATTGCTCCGCCGAAAATCGCGTTTATAAATTGATAACCTTCGCCCCGCCCAAGCGGCGCGATCTCGATCACTACTTTGCCGTATTGACCGTGGCCGCCTGTCTGCTTTTTATGCGTATATTCCGCGCCGGCTTTTTTTGTGATGGTTTCGCGGTACGCGATTTTCGGAACGCGCGTTTCAACCTCAATTTTTTGATTTGTTTTTATTTTATCAAGGATGATATTGATCTGTAATTCGCCCATACCCGAAATAACCGCTTCTTTGGTTTCGCCGTTGTAATGGAATCGGAAAGTTTTATCTTCTTCGGTCGCGCGTACAAGATATTCGCCGAGTTTGTCTTCGTCTTTTTTCGCACGAGCGTTAACCGCCACCGAATGCACCGGTTCCGGAAGTTTCAGCGGCGCATAACACGGGCAATCCGCCGCGGCTAATGTATCGTTTGTTTTAAGCGTTGCCGCTTTTGTGATGATGCCGATATCGCCGGCGCTCAATTCCCTTACTTCTTCAAGTTTTTTTCCCTGACAGGTGTATAATTTTCCAATGCGCTCTTTTTTATTTTCCGTAACATTGATTGCCTCGGAATCCGCGGAGAGTTTTCCATTAATTATTTTTAACCATGACAATTTACCGGAAAATTGATCGTAATTTGTTCTGATTACGAGCGCGGACATTCCTTTATCAGGATCAATGGCGACGGGGGTTTCTTTACCCTCGGCGTCAAGCGTCGCGTCTTTTGCCGCGCGGGGATTTGGAGCGGCGTCAACGATGAAATCAATCAACGGAATGATGCCTGAATTGTTTACAGGAGCTCCGGCAAATGCAGGTATATATTTATTGGCTGCGAGAGCTTTTACAAGACCGGTTTTCATTTCTTCGATTGTGAGTGAACCGTGCTCAATATATTTTTCCATCAGGCTGTCGTCGCCTTCGGCGGCGGCTTCTATCAATTTTTCACGGGCGGCTTCGACCGCGCTTTTTAACTCCGCCGGAACCGCGTCTTCTTTCTCGGCTGCGTCACCCTGCACGAAGTATGCTTTTTCGTGGAGCACATCGACAACGCCTTTAAAACCGCCGCCTGAGCCTATCGGCAGGGTAATAGCTACAGGCTCAACCTTAAATTTCTCTTTGATGTCGGCGAGTGTCCGGTTAAAATCAGCCTGATCATTGTCAAGTTTTGTGATGAAAACGCCTCTTGGCTTTCCGCCTGAGTCAAGGTTGCGCCAGAGTTTGACGGTTTCAATTTGGACGCCGGATTTACCGTCTACCGTTAAAAGGGCGAATTCCGCCGCTCTGAAACTCAAAATAACAGCTCCGGTAAAATCGGAAGAACCCGGAGTATCAAAAATATTGATTTTTGTCCCGTTTTTTTCGATATGACCCATTGCGGCATGTATCGAAATTTTTCGCTCAATTTCTTCGGAACTGTAGTCACTGGCGGTTTTACCGGATTCGACGGTTTCCGCCCTTTGGATGACCCCTCCGGTAAACAGCAGATGTTCAAAAAGGGTGGTTTTCCCGGTCTGTCCGTGACCGGCAATAACGATATTTCTGATTTTGTCTGTTGGATGGCTCACGAGGGGCTCCTTTGGAAAATAGTTAATATACGTATATTTTGCACAGATTGAGGGAATATTGTCAAGGTAAGTTCGAAGCTTCGGGACATTTTTTTCCATAATTTGAATTCGGTTTATTGTGCGTTATTAATTTTATAGCTTGACAAAATAACAAATTGCATGACAATATATTAAACTTAATTAGTCGTTAAAAATGTAGTTAAACATAAGTGTAATCGGAGGGTGTAAAATGGCTGCGACAGGTAAAAAAAAGAAGAAAATCCCGCCAATTGATCAGGACTTTTTAAACAAAATGGAAGCGGCTTTAAATGTTCTGAAAGCGGAAATTGTTGATAATTTGATTGCCAACAATGAAGATTTCAAAGAAATAATGAACGGCACGGAACCTAAAGACCTTGCCGATATCGCTTCTGACGACATTGACAGGAAAATGATTGAGGCTATCGGCACTCAGGAACTAAAACGCCTTAAAGTGATTGAATCGGCTCTTACACGCATCAAACAGGGTAAATACGGTCATTGTATAAAGTGCGGCAAGCGGATTCCTCAGGATCGGCTTATAGCGATTCCCTACGCTCTCATGTGTATCGAATGCAAGTCCGAAGAAGAACGGCGCAACCGTTGAAAATTCAATATGAAAAAAGCCCTTGTTTTACTTGCCGACGGTTTTGAGGATGTCGAAGCTGTGACGCCGATTGACTATCTTCGCCGCGCCGGAATAGAAATTACCACCGCTTCAATTTCACAAAGCCTTACGGTGACAAGCAGATGGGGATGCATTAAAATGATAGCCGATGTCATATTGACGGAACAAATACTAAAGAAAAAACAAGCCGATTGGGACGCGGTAATTCTCCCCGGCGGAAAGCCAGGCGCAGCAAACCTTGCAGCTTCAAAAGAAGTAAACGAATTGCTAATCGAAGCAGCCGCCGCCGGAAAATTAATCTGCGCGATTTGCGCTTCACCCGCTGTTATTCTCGCGCCGCTTGGACTCCTTAAAGGCAGGAAATTTACCTGCTACCCTGGAACGGAAGAAAAGGTAGCGGGCGCTAACTGGTCGCAAGATCGCGTTGTTGTTGACGGTAACATTATTACAAGCAGAGGAGCGGGAACCGCCGGCGAGTTCGCTGTCGCCATTATCGGGAAACTTCTCGATGAAGCGGCAGCTAAAAAAATAGCGGAAGCTGTATTGCTATAATGTCCAAACAGGAACCGACAGCTTTGACGGAAAAGGGTTCACCCGCCTGAAATCGGGCAGCCACTCATTCCCCGTAACCAACTCCTGACAGAAGCCGTCTTCGATTCCGAATTCGTCAAGCCACTTCATGACGGTTTCATACTCTTCTTTTGCAACATACCTTTGAGGTGCCGTATCCCCCCTTCCAGGGATTGGCGTATATTGCGTCATCAGAGAAAGAAGGGCGCTGCCTTTAGCGTGTTCCGCAAACCACCGCAATACGGAACGCGTCGATTCAAGATACCCCGGTAAAATTAAATGCCGAACAATAACACTGCTCCCTGTTAATTGTCCTTTGTTCTTTGTCATCTCAATCATTTTAAGAATTGCCTCTGCCGCGGCAGCCGGGTAATCAGGAGCGTTAAAAAACTTCGCGGCTATGCCGGTATCCAGCGTTTTTAGATCGGGCAGGTAAATGTCAACATGATTTCTCAATAATTCCAAGGCTGCGGGGGTCTCGTAGGCGGAGCAATTCCAAAGAACCGGTATTGATGACGGATTTTTCTCCCTTTCAATGCCTGCCGCAAGGATTCCTGCCCTTCGCGCCGCTTCAAATCCTGCTATAAGCGCGGGAATTGCGTGGCTTCCGGTCACTATATTAATGTTTTCCGCTCCGGCGTCACGTAAAGCCGCGCAGATATCAGCAAATTCTTCGGGGGAAACTGCTTTACCAAGACCGGCGTCCCCTTTTCTCATCCCTTGTGAAACCTGGTAATTCTGGCAGAAGACGCAGCCCAGATTGCAGCCGCTGACAAAGATTGTTCCAGAGCCGCCTGTTCCGACAAGTGGGGGCTCTTCTCCTTTGTGAATTACGGCGGCGGCAATACGCAGTTCGGCTGTTTCTCCGCAATAGCCGATTTCTCCGGCAAGGCGGTTTACGCCGCAGGATCGGGGACAGAGGGTGCAGTGGGTATAGCGGTTTATCATAATAAAATAATAACACTAACATAGGAGGTTTTTAAACTCTTTCGTTTATGGTAATTTGAATATTATTTCTAATTTGCAATTTTTTAAGTTAATGATATACTACTATTATTATGAATAAGAAAACAAAATTCACGGCAGTTTTTATCGTTTTTCTGCTTCTTATTTACATTACCGGCTGTGTTGAATCATCTAAAAAATATAATAATACAACATTTCAATACAGCTCGTATCAGGAAATACCCGGAGTAACAGATAAGGAAATACAAGATATTGAAAATTTAAAAAAACGATACATTTATTTTACCTATGCCATGATGTCTTCTACCGAAGCATTTTATGATTCGAAAATTGACGCAATTAACGGCTACTCCGCTCTGTTTTGCGATTGGCTGACAAAATTGTTTGAGGTTCCTTTTAAGCCGGTTGTTTCCCATTGGGTTGATATACTGTCAGGGTTAAAGAATGGAGGATTTGATTTTACCGGTGATATGACATTTACGCCGGAACGCGGTGAAATTTATTACTTTACCGATCCTATTGCCCAGCGTACCATAAAATATATACAGCTTGTTGACAGCCCTCCGTTTTCCGGAATTGCCGAAACTCGTCCTTTGCGCTTTGCCATGCTAAAAGGATCCAACACCTTTGATTATGTTGCTTCGACCAAAGTACACGGAGATTTTAATTATATTCTGATAGATGCTCCGGAAGACGCATACAGCCTTCTTAAAAGCGGAGATATCGATGCTTTTATCGAAGAAGGCATTGTCGAAGCCGCTTTTGATGAATACGGTGATGTTGTTTCCTACGATTTTTTTCCGTCGTATTACAATCCGATTTCCATGGCTGCGTTCAGGGAAGAATTAGCGCCAATTATCTCAGTTGTGCAAAAAGCCATACAAAACGGAGGAACCGAATATTTGGCGGAATTATATAAACTTGGAGAACAGGAGTACCGTAAGCATAAATTGGATGCAATGTTGAACGATGAAGAACAAACCTATATACGCGGCAATCCGGTTATTCCGTTCGTGTCAGAACACTACAATTATCCGATAAGTTTTTATAACAAATATGAAAAAGAATGGCAGGGAATTTTCTATGATGTATTGGATCAGATAAGCGAATTAACCGGCTTAACATTTAAACAAATAAACGAAAAAAACACGGAATGGTCTGAATTGATCAGTATGCTGGAAAGCGGCGAAGCGAATCTAATAACAGAGCTAATACCGACAGAGCAGCGAAAAACAAGCGGCTTTTTATGGCCTAATACGCCGACCATAACAGATAACTACGCGCTTTTGTCCAAGTCGGAAACTCCCAATGTCAATCTGAAAGAAATTTTTACTTCCAGAGTTGGTTTGGCAATAGGCACCGCATACGACGATATCTTCCGAAGCTGGTTTCCGAATCACCCGAATACAATTGAGTATAATACTTCTGAAGAGGCTTTCAGCGCACTTGAACGCCACGAAGTGGATTTGGTAATATCAAGCCAGCGCCGTCTGCTCGCCATTACAAATTACCATGAATATCCGGGGTACAAAGCCAATTTTGTTTTTGATCGCGTTTCCGAATCTTACTTTGGATTCAGCAGGGATCAGGCTGTACTTTGTTCTATTTTCAGCAAGGCGCTGCAGCTTATCGAAATAAAAACCATTGCCAACCAATGGATGCTAAGAACTTATGACTACAAAGGAAAAATAGCGCAGGCCAGGGTACCATGGCTGATAGGCGTATCGATTCTTCTTTTATCTGTGCTTACCCTTGTAGTCATTATTTTGGTAAGAAGGCGTTATGAAGAGCACAGGCTTGAAGCTCTTGTAAAATACAGAACTGCCGAAGCTGAAGCGGCAAACCGCGCCAAAAGTGATTTCCTCGCGAACATGAGTCACGAAATACGCACACCCATCAACGCAATTATAGGAATGACGGAAATTTGCAAGAATACTGAAGATCCTAACAGAAAAGATTACGCTTTAGATAAGATTGAAGGCGCGTCTGTGCACTTATTGGGGATAATAAATGATGTGCTTGACATGTCAAAAATTGAATCGAATAAACTTGAATTGTCTCCTGTCAGATACGATTTTAACAATATGCTGCAAAAATCAATCAATGTTATCAATTTCCGTCTTGAAGAAAAACGCCAGAAATTGTCCGTAAATATTGATAATACAATACCTCAGTTTCTTTACGGTGATGATCAGCGGCTGACGCAGGTTGTTACCAATCTTTTGTCAAATGCTGTAAAATTTACGCCCAAGGAAGGTGAAATCAAGCTTGATGCGTTTTTAATCGGAGTAATTGAAGACGAATACGAGATTCGTATTGAAATCAGCGACAACGGAATCGGCATTACACCCGAACAGCAAAAAAAATTATTCAACGCGTTCGGACAGGCGGAAAGCGGCACCAGCCGTACATACGGCGGAACGGGATTAGGACTTGTAATTTCAAAACGCATTGTTGAATTAATGGACGGAAAAATCTGGATAGAATCTGAAGCTGATAAAGGTGCGCGGTTTATTTTTACAATAATTACGAAAAAAGGCGCTGATGATCATATTGAAGAGTCCCATAACATGCCTAAACCATTATCGCAGAAAAAAAATTACACGTTTAACGGAAAGAAATTGCTCCTTGTGGAAGATATAGAAATAAACCGGGAAATCATTTTATCTCTGCTTGAAAAATCTGAATTGGTTATTGATACCGCCGAAAACGGAAAAGAAGCGCTCAATATGGTTATGGCTGCTCCTGATAAATATGATGTAATTTTCATGGATCTTCAAATGCCGCAGATGGACGGTTTGGAAGCTACCCGCAGAATACGATATTTTGAAAACGAGCGAAAAACGCCGAAAATTATACCGATAATCGCGATGACCGCGAATGTATTTAAAGAAGATATCGCGGCTTGTTTAGCGGCAGGTATGGATGATCATCTTGGAA
>Ga0209755_10008422_pt1 | contig 11037 bp, 11 predicted proteins | sample TergutCo191P1_FD_187301 | JGI IMG/M metagenome (GOLD analysis project Ga0209755, IMG submission 187301) | Cornitermes sp. P1 segment gut microbial communities from Petit-Saut dam, French Guiana - Co191P1 (SPAdes) (version 2) | ecosystem: Host-associated > Arthropoda: Insects > Digestive system... | reverse complement strand
GCGTGCATGGGGTGCGCCGCTGCTTGTCTTCGTCTGGAACGTCGTTCTGCCTATTGCACTGGTGGTAAGACATTGTGTGCAGTGTGCTGAATAAGTAAGGTTCCTATGTGACAAGAATTCAGTGAGCAGTAATTGCAGTGTTAGTGTGGCTCGTATGTCCTGCTAAAGTGCCATTTTTCAGCCAAATGCCAGATCACAGTGATGCATTTATCCCATTTGATTTGAGTTTAAAAACTCCACTGTGGTCAAAATTGGGCTCTTGTATTCACAGCTATTTCCACTTCCTCATTGCTGTAGAGTTGGCAAACTCAAATTGTGACTGTGATTCTCACCAGTCACTTCCTCCAATCATGCTGCATCCAAAAGCATCCATCTTATACAAGGACAGTCAGTGCAATAATCATCATTATCATCATCACCACCATTATAGAAGTACACCTCTTTTGAGCTCTGCAGCATTTTTTGCTGCACCACACTCTTATACTTCTATCAACAGGCTGTGATTTAAAAGGGGAAACATGTGTGGCCCATTCAACTTTGGTCCAAAGCCAAGTTTCCAATGTAATTGCCATTGCACATCAACTTATTTCCTGAATAGTATCTGAATCTTGCACCATCTGTTGCATGTTACCTGTGCTACAATTGCTGCCTCAATTAACCAAGAGTTACAGAGCCCTTGTGACTGAACATGCTGCACAGTAATGAACACAACAAGCCAATAACCTGCATATCTTGCTGTGTGAATACATCATCTGTCACGTTGGCAGGTGATCAGCATTGTGGTGTTCAAGAATGGCCAGTTCCGGGATCTGTACAACTGGCACAGCCTCACGTATAGCTATTGGCCCATTTGGGCACGTCAGCTGGGCTGCATGCTACAGATTCTGCCCATCATACTTGTTCCATTGGGCTGCATTGTGCAGACTTGGCGATACCTGTCCAGTGGGCCTCCTGACATCTTAGACGTAAGTGTTAGCATTTTCACTTTCATAATTTGTCCTGTTCTGCATTGTCTCCATTTCTGTTCTTATTTCACTGTTTTTATGTTTCCTTCTGCCTCCTTCCTTCTTCACAACTTGTCTTCCCATTTTCTTCATTTTTTACCCTTGTGCCTAAACTAACTCTATCATTCTAGCCTAGGAATGCTACAGGAAAGTTCTCACTGCATTCAAATCAGATTCTGTTTATCGTCTGAATGTAGTGCTGCTGTATTACAGTACCACTGTGAAGCATATTGTAACTCCAAACAGTGAACAGCTGGGTGTTGATGCAGTACTTCCTAAAAGGAAGGGTTTTCATGTGAGCATATTGAAGACTGAATGTCAGCATGTCATTTGTAACTTCCTATGGTGAATGTACTGTGAAAGTTGTGCTGTATACCTAATCAACCAACCAGACAACTCCATGGATCAGAGTCCTTGTGGGAAACAAATACTTCCTTGGCCAGTCAAGAAATTCCTTGCATTTACAGAACTGAAAGATTCATTACTATGTTGACAACAACCCATCATTTGTCCCTATTCTGAGCCAGACAAATGCAATCCATACTCTGCCATCCTGTTTCATGAAGATCCATTGTAATTAGCTATGGCACTGAACCCAGCGAATGCACATAAATGTATAAAAGTATCTTATATCATAAACACGGTATTCCTCCTACATGTTTCCACCACTCTTGTGGCCATCCTCAGGGAAGAGTGGTTGCAACATATAGAAGGAATACTGTGTTTGTAGTGTAAGATGCCTTGATACATTTATGTGCAATTTTTGGCTTCATTACCATAGCTAATTGCTGAATGCACAGTCATGCATTATTTAAAATTGCAAGTGCTCCATTTCCTTTTTTCTCTCCACCAAACCCCTTAACGTATGTCTGCTCTGCCATATGTGCTACATGCCTAGCCCTCTCATCATCCCTGATTGGATACCTGAATAATACTTGGTGAGTTGTAAAACTCATGAAGCTGTCCACTATGGAGATTTCTCCAGTCACTCTCTCCTGTTGGGCCCAAATATCTCCTTCATCACCCTATTCTCATTCCTTCCATTCTGTTAAGAGACCAGGCACACTTACACACTCTTGTTGTATGTGTTAACAAGTACAAACACAGTGACTGCATAAGGCATTGAGGTGTTTTGTAGCAAATTTAACATAGAATTTGGGACTTAATGCACATAGGTGATTCTGTGAAATGAACACTTCAGTATATAAAGATAGCGCGCACAGTGCCAACATTTTATTGAAGTGTGTCCTTAAGGATCATGGTCAGTTGCTAAGGTTACATGTCATGCATTATAAATGGATAAATGTGTATGGATTATTGTTGGAATGAAACTGATGGGACAAACCAAAGTACCTGGAAAAAAGCTGTTCAAGTGCCAATTTATTTACCACAAATCCCATGTGGACTGACCTGGGATCATGCTCAGGTCAGCAAGTGGCCACCTGACCCATGGCACAGCCAAATGCCATGTCGCCTGAAGCACCACAATGACAGTATACATCGCAGGTGCTCCCTAAACCTTCAGAATTGTTATGAACTTTCAGCGCATCCAGCTGCTCTACCGGCCAACCATGACACATGAAGATGTGACTGAGCCCCCTGACTCGCCCACACACTCAGTTGCTTCAGCACCACCAGCGGTAGCCACACCTCACACAACAGAAACCAACATGGCAGCCTTGGAAGACCCACCACCCAAGTACACACCACCCCCATCGTACACCACTGCAACTGGAGCAAGGTGAGTCGACAGCACACAGGCACAAAATGCACCCCAAGCCTGCCACAGCCAGTCGGTTAACATGGCATTTCTGATGAGTATGATGTGGGGACAGGGGCTCGGCTTTCTAGGTTAAGTTTAGGCTAGCTATAATGTGATAGGTTGGGCTCAGCGTGACAGATCCCAGCCGTACCACAGCCATCTTGAACTGACTGTCCCATCCACACTCACTGTACTGTACCCACAGGATATGCATGCTAGTACTGTCAGGCTGTTCTCACACGACATGGTTCGAATGGCTACGTGAAGTCACGAGTTTTCCCTGTAGACTGTCCACATAAGGGTCATTTGGTAGGTATTTGTTGACCTTTAGGCAAATATTCTCAGCCATTAAGTTGCTCATACTGTAGACTGTACAGGGTGTACACTGCACTACACAGTGTGTTCATTGTTTTGAGAAATTAACATGTTGACAAATGTGTCTCAAATTCAGGATCGCCAAACTTTTACGGCAGAGTTTCCGTCGCAGCATGCGTCGTTTGGCAGGTGCCCTGGGAGACAATGGAACCCTGCCCCCACCACCTGATTACAGTGCAGTTCTGGTGGAGATGAACAGGACACTACAGGGCCACAGTGAACTGCCACAGCCATCATCTGCCCAGACAGCAGCACGCATTTCTACAATGACTGCAGCTGATGTAGCACACATTCTTCGGAGCAGTATGCGAAACAGAGCACAACAGAACAGACACACTGAATGCCTGGTGGAGGGGGCTGTCCCTGTTCATCGTGACATGGCAGTCCACCCCTCAGGACCAGAGTTTAATTCCAAACCTGAAGCTGAAAGCACATCTTTGACATGAAATGCTTAGTGTCAGTGCTGATGTGATCTGCCTCTGCACTGTCCACAACCTCTCATCATACCACACGCTTACTGCACAGTGTGGGGTAACAGCGCAAAGTATTAGTGCATTCTTTTGTGATGAAATGACATGCCATTGGCGATCATGGTCCCCAAACATTGTAGGGGGTCATAGGGCCTTCACCCTGACCCTCAGCATGAAGGTGTCAGAATGGTCTGCAGCATCAGGAACCGTCTCACCAGATACACAAACAGCGTCCCAGAATCTTTAGCAACAGTGCTGTAAGAACCTCAAATATCACATAAAGAAGTGCAATTCTTTTTCTGTAATTATGCCTCACACCATGAAAATTTTGAATGGAGGTGAAATGTTGTGGCCATCTGTTGTGGTCTGCTCAGTCTGGTCACTGCCTCTGCTTAGACTCCACATGCCACAAAAAGTTGTCATTTCTTGCATAACAGTGAATGTTAATGGAAAATTGGCAAAGTTGTCTGCACGCACACCATGAAGGCTTATACCCAGGCTGGGTGGGCCCCAGAGCCAGTCTGGGCTCCTTGGATAAGAAAAAGATCTCTTGCTGCTGTCAAATTCAAACTCCAGATTGTCCAGCCTCTTGCCTAGTCACTACACTGACTGAACTATCCCAGCTGTCATTAAGTTTTAAATTCATATCATCTTTTTATGAATGGTATAAATATTTAATGCGCAGACTGACCTGAATTCCGTCCAAGTACACATCTGCCTGTGATCAAAGGGAAGCCACATCACAACGAATCATACCAAAGTGTACTATTTAAGTGTTTTTATACTGTGTGTGTGTGTTTATGTGTTTGTGCATGCGTGCATATGTGTACAATAGACAATAAAGCAATCTGTCAAATCAAATGATACATTTTAAGAACTGAGAATCACCAAGCACAGTCCAATCACTCTTCCAAAGTAGTTAAATTTCCTATCCACTTAACAACTCCATGAAACAAAGCCCTTAAAACACTACAAGTTTCTCAGCCATTCAAGAAATTTCCCCCATTTTATGAAACCTGAAGGCTCATTACAATGTTCACATCAGCCTGTCACTGGTTCCTATCATTATAGTGTTCAAATCAGCCTGCCACTGTTTTCCATCCTTGCCCAGCTCTGCCAACCCACCATACCAGTTCTGTATGGTCCACTGTAATATTGTTCTCCCAGCTACGCCAAGAACTTTGCAGTGCAGTATCCCAGAACTCTGTTCATACTTCTCATTGCCTCCATGTGTACAACATGCCCTCATCCATATCCTCGTCTGTTTCACTGACATAATCAGATGGCTAACTACACATTTTAAAATACTGCAGAAGTAAAGGGTAAATATGATGTGTGCACGCAATGAGAGCACACACTGGAGAGGCGGTATAGGTCTCTTGACACTAGAAGGAGGTTAAGTTGTCATCTTCATGTTCTCACCTCTTACCTGCTCAGAAGGGGCCACCACTCCCCCACTGGATGGGCCCCACAGCAGATCAGGACATTTTAAAGGAGAGTAAAATCTCTTGTTCCTGCCAGGAACTGCACCCTGGATGGTCCAGCCCATAGCATAGTCACTACAGTAACTGATTGATGGCAGCTGAACCTTTATAATACCATGTTCTTACACGCTGTCATACAATTTGCTGCATTCGACACTCAGTTTACAGCTGTTACATGGAGCAAAAGGTAGTGCTGAAGAAGAACTTGGCTAAGCTTGGAAATGGCATCACTCTCTACCTGTCAGCAGACCAACATGCCAACACATCTCACTGTCAATTCTCCAATCTGCATGTAGTATACTGCATACCATAGCCCAGCAGAACTACAATGACACGATCATGTTGACAGCACCCCTTCCGATCTGTATTATAATCGTCTGACGTACCGTTACATTTTGCTGAATGTGCTATTCATGGCCACAGCAACGTTCCACCAGTCTGTCCAAATGCCATTCATGTTAAAATATTGTTTTTGTATTTCTGTTAAATAATGTACATTTACACTTACACTTATAAACCTCTCAATACCGTAACAGTGTTGTGTGATCCTCTAACTTTCAGACCAGGCAATGTACGTGCATGGTAAATCACATGTACTGTCAGCCCACACATTTCACATTGTAATTTCTTCTTTGTAATTTTTAATTTAAAAAAAATATAATGTGAAATATGTAATGCTGTAGCAGTACAGCTACAAAGTACCAGTATGGTGCCCAACCTGCAAGTCACAAAATCACAACATATGGATATAGCATTTGAAGGTTTATATGTGCAAAAACTTGTGCAGCTGATCTTTCCGCACCTCGGCTGGCAAGCGTACACTGCTGTCTGCTGCCTGTCCTGAGACTTATACCAAAAACACTCGTGAAGCTACAACTCAGTATGCCACCAGCAGCATCACAGCAGCACTTGCCTTGTGAAACACGGTCAAGGAGACTGATGAGTGCTTTCAGAACAATGGACAACAGTGGTTCATGGTATGTGATCAGTATAGCAGTCTGTACTGTAGACTGATCAAACTGTCACAAACATCAGAATGCACTTGCAATGTAAAAATGCATATTTGGTTCCAAGAACTTGCATAACATCAGGAATACAAACATAAAATAACCTCAATAAGCACAGTTGTTTTTTTCCCATTGCAACAAAAACAATTTTCAGAAGCATAAACTATATCAATGATCAGTAGAGAGACTCATTCCACTTTAGCACAAAAGCAATCAACCCTACTTACACTTGCTTAATTTTAATCCATTGTTTTGACCCTTTGTGACTGGTTCCAACAAAGAGGTATGAGAGCACATGGTAGGTGAATTGTCTTCCCAAACACTGTTTTCATATTTTCATATGCAGCTATTCGTCTTGGACCCTTTGACATAAAAAAAAAACTGTGATCCTTCAAAACATAGTAACTCACCCATTAACATGGCATCACATCACTGAAGACTGAGGTACCAAATTAAAGATGACTGACATAAATGAAAGGAGATTGCCACTGAAGATTCAAATTACATCCAAAATTAGCAAAATGCATGCATATCATTTTAACACTCATGATGCCATAAGTATTGGAAAAAAATATGCAGAAAAAGTTGTAAAGCTTTATGTTATCTGTTGCACAGCAATAAGAAACATGCAACACATCAATTACACTTCTATATAAATTGCAAATGGAACACAAACTGTATGATCAACTTCATTCTCACCCTTTCACCATGCAGGCTGAAAACAACTGCAGTAACAAACACAGCACAAATTCTATCATGTTTATGTAACACAGATGTGTTAATTTATTCCAGTATCTCAGGTACTACACACTGTACTCACAAGACACCATCCTACATACATCCCACTGTCTGGTTCCATCGACGCACCTCACCAGGCTTGCCCTACTCTAACATTGGTTCTGGTTGAGCTGTGTCAACTTTCTGTGAATCACTCGCATCATCATCAAATGCTCCCAATGCCACGTCCATAATCTCCTCTGTCTCACTATCATCCAACATAGCCTGCAGTTGGTGGATAGATGCCACCAGAACATGGAATTGTTTCCGTCGCATGTCTAGCTTCCGTTCCAACTGTTCACGTGACTCCTGTAATGTTTGAAACATTACCACAGATGTGAGATCTGAGGTTCTTACAGCACTGGTGCCAAGAATTCAAGTGTCCTGCCATGTTTCAATGGTTGATGGGAGAGTTGGTTCTGAGAGTTCCACAGATCATACACAGCAAGCAGTCCAACCAGACTGCACTGTAATTCTATAGAATGCCAGGACCTGCTCACTCATTTAACGCACCATACTGCGGCAGAACACTTGAATGTTCATTACCACAGAAAACTGCACAATGATGACCTTCTTACTACTGTCAGAGTGACCACAACAAGTTGCATGACACGGAAACACATACAGCATGCATATGTGCCAAGATGTGTTTGATAAAATCTGGTTATGGTAAATATAAAAAAAGAATTCTTTGGAATTGATTGCTTGTTAAAGCACTGGTCTTGAAGATGATAAAACTTACATTTATTTTACTACACTGATTCAACTGCAGATGTTTTGTAGCATCGCAATGAAGGGTCCCAACAGTAATCTAAACACACAGTAGTGACCAGACTACTTCCTAGTGACTGGCTCAGTGGTGAGAGTGGCAGCAGTGTGCAAGCACCACTAGGCACTTCCTATCCATTTAAAAGTATCAACAGTCACTGAAGTTGAGACATCAGTCACAGTATTAACCTTTACAGCTGAATGACATGGCATGTGGTCAGCCAATTATGGGTAATCTTGTACAGCCCTGTTTGGACATTTTCCTTCAGTTTTTTCTTATTTTTTATGGGAGATCCCATGAAAAAAAAAAATTAAATCCTGTAACCTCAATCTGAAGATCTCCAGGTTGCACCAGGAATTTGATTATGATGCTAAAGAGTGATCATACAAGATCAAAATCTCACACTTCAAGAATCTACTGTATGGACTCAATTCACCTGTGATACGGTTCAGTGAACAACTGACTGAACTTTCAAGTTACATAATTGGTAAGGAATATGTTTGCTGTTTCTACAGAAAGAATCAGCTCCATTGAAGGGTGGGCCAGCTAACTGGTACTAGGTTCAGCTGTGAACTGACCTCCAGCAGGTTCAGCTAACTGGTACTAGGCTCGGCTGTGAACTGACCTCCAGCAAGTTCAGCTAACTGGTACTAGGCTCGGCTGTGAACTGACCTCCAGCAAGTTCAGCTCTTTCCGCAGCTGTGACAGCTTCTCATCTGTCTCCTTACGATCTGGCTGTTCATTGATAACTTTGGCCAGCACATCATACTCAATCCTGTTCTTCCGCACTGTTTTGGCTTCCTGGAAGTCCAATTTGGTGCTTTCAATGTCTTGTTTTGCAGCTTCTATCCCAGTCTCAATCAGGAGAGACAAGTTTTTGTAATTCTGAAGCTCAGCTGCACTCATCGAAGCTGACAGCCTTGATTTTGTTACAGCAAACTCACACTGTGCAAGCTGAGCTAACATCCGGTCAAGAAGAACTTGACTGTAACAGAAACAATCTGAAGTGAGGTTATGTTGGCGAAACTGGTAGAGGGTACTCAGAATATTCAAACTTCAGAAGCAACTAAATGCTGATTGTCATGTTAATCAGACCATAGGACATGTTTCAGGATAATATTAAGAGAGATCATTATAAATTCTCTATGAATTTAGAAGTCAGCTGAAAAATTTACAAACTATGCTTATATTTCTTCTGTAGATGTAGCAATAACTAACAAACTTGAACCTTCCACTGTGTCTGCTGCTCGTCTCTGCTGACAACATATATGGATATGCAAAATGATCCGCCCTTAAAGCCCCACCTGCTTTATTTTTCATTCCACCTGCCGCACCAACTTTGGAAATGATCTAAGAGTTCTTCCCATGCATTCGCAGTTTATGCCCATCTGGGAGCAGCTAGACTGTTTGTTGGTGGCAATGAGTGAGCTGTTTCATAAACAAGTGTTCCTTGAACTGGGATTTTGAGAAACAGGAGAAAAAAGTCACCAAGTTATAATACATTCTTCCACACTAGGCACCATGGCACCCTGGGAGATAGTATGTGTCCAATCCTGTATTCAGACTAGACCACAGAACTAGTTCCAAGGTCAGACTTCCATGCACATAGTGCTGATCAACACAAAACTTTTTAAACATCTTAGTAACTCCCAGCTGTTCTATGGATGTTAAGTAAAATGAACATAACAAATATGGAAGTGACAGGACTGATGACAAGAATAGGAAACACAACAATACAATACTCTATTGAGTCAGATATGTAGGAAATGCTCAACACATGTGTGCCTGTCATCACAGGCACACACTGCTGCCTACCACAAAATGCTTGTTACTGACATGTTTTTAAGCATGTTATTTAACAAAAATACCAACTGCTAAGATCTCACAGCGTTCGTGATCAATTAAGGAACGAGCATGGATCATTGGTGGAATGATAATTACTAGTGAAAACCTAAGTACTTAAGAGAAAAGCTGTTCCAGTGCCACTCTGTCCAACAATAATCCAACATGGACCAACATGGGATAGGTCCTGGTCCTCCATAAAGTCAAGGTAACTGCCTCAGCCATATAACGGCCACAGACAAGGTGACGTTCACAGTGAAAGCTTCATGGAATTAAGATTAAATTCGTTAAGGCAGCACGGGTGCTTCTATGCATTCACGTGCACAGTAGAACTGTCTCGATTCTGCAGAATTTCCGTCCATACCTTTCGCCAGGAGGTTCATTTGTTGCATTACACCACTTAATAAATGACTTCAGTAGGACATTAAGTCTCCGATCATCACCAGTCCCATCTCCATCAATAAGGAGCCGTCGTCTGATTACGTCCTCTGAAATTTAGGATGGCATGGCATTTACTACAAACATCAAAACCTGGTATCAAATAACGCTCTCATACAGATCAATTATAAAGGATTATCACACACCGTCGCCCATTCCTCATATAAAACTCCACAAAAGCTGTAAATGTACGTTTTCCGCAGAAATATTTACGGACTCATTTACGCCAGTCACACTTCACACGCTTTCATTACCCGCACGGAGAGGCACGTCATTCATCATTTGTTTTTTTTTTTCAGGACTACCAGCATACAGTTCACAAAATCTCTCCATAGAATGAAATTTAGTGGACGTTGGCAGTATCACGGATACCAATGTATGCGCCGCCTGTCGCTCCGCAAGACGCGGGCGACAGACAAATTCACTTTTACGCTGAACAATCACAGTAACAACACGACTTTTTACACATGTTTTGCCGTGTCTGTGTAGCAAAAGCATATATATTAATTCGTCTCTTCATGAAAGTAATACTGGATGTAAGAAGAAAAATCGGCGAACGACAATTAGTAGTGATGAGAAAATGGACGTAACAAAACGCATTCAAAAAAGGGAAGGAATTGTTGACATAGCGGAAAGGTAGATTTGCTCATAGTAGCGTAGGTGCAGTATTTGTATTTGTTTGCATCCTATTGATCATTTTACATGATAAAGGATCTGTCATAAGAAAATATACATTATGTCTAATGAACAAAATCATGATATTAATTAGAATGAGTACATAGTTAATTAAATAATGATTACATATCGTTTCAAATTACCAACAGCGTTTTAGCTTCAAGTAGATTAAATACACTACTAATAATATAAAAGAATAAAATAATTTGGCTTCTAACAAATGCCATGATTCGTATACAATAACACTTAAGTGAAGACATGATAATATACTATAGTAAAATAATTAAACTTGTAAGAATGCAATGATTCGAATACAATAACACTTAAGTGAAGACATAACAAACTAAATTATTTGGATTATTAACAACAGATACAAATGTCGTAAAAGATGTAAGTTAGTCTTTCTCTGTTCAGTGACACTTCGATAGCTAGAC
>Ga0209755_10008421_pt1 | contig 11037 bp, 10 predicted proteins | sample TergutCo191P1_FD_187301 | JGI IMG/M metagenome (GOLD analysis project Ga0209755, IMG submission 187301) | Cornitermes sp. P1 segment gut microbial communities from Petit-Saut dam, French Guiana - Co191P1 (SPAdes) (version 2) | ecosystem: Host-associated > Arthropoda: Insects > Digestive system... | reverse complement strand
ATAAACATGGTTATCATTGAGTTGGATAAAATCAACGAAATGCTGAAAAAACCAGTAGAAAAGCTTACATCATTTGAGAAGTGGTCGTTATTTTTCAGATACGCGCAGGAACCCATGCACAGAAGCCTAATCAATGATATAATAAAAGGCAAGGAGGAAATCAATATGGCAGCAGCACTATTACAGGAAATAAGTCAGGACGAACACGAGCGAGCCAGATTACGAAGCCGCCGGATGTATGAGATGGATCAATATTCTAACTTGCACACAACTTTAGAAAGAGGCATTATTCAAGGCAGGGCTGAAGGGAAAGCCGAAGTTATTGCGCTTCTCAAAAAAGGCGTTTCTTTGGAAGAAATCGAAAAAATGATATCATTGTAAAAAATACTTGCTCTTCTCTCTCCTTCTTAATTTTTCGTGCCCACACCGAAGGTGCGGTTCGTGGTAAATTCTTCAAATAATTCCAAAATTTTTCATTTTCGGTCATGCAAAACGCATAGTTGGCGCCATATATAGTAAATCAATTTTTGGAGGTTGTTATGGAAAACAACAATTGTTCTTTTACTATGTTCCGTGGAAAATTTCGCTGGAGGTTCCGGGGCAGGTTTTCGGTTATCGCATGGCTGTATTTTCAATGGGCATGCCTTTTGCTTTTTGCGGCATCCGGCTGCGTTACTTCCGAGACTGAGGCGCAGACGGATTCCAACGCCATCACCCTGATGACTTGGAATATTCACAATCTTTTTGACGGAATAGATGACGGCAATGAATACAGTGAATTTCTTCAGTCATCGGGGTGGTCAGAGGAAAAATACAAAGGGCGCATCAATTCAATAACAGCGGCGATTGGCAGAATTGAAACAAAGCCCGATGTTTTTCTGTTTCAGGAAATTGAGTCTCTCAGGATACTGGAAGATCTTGCTCAGGCTTTTGCAGGCGGTTATTCATGGAGCCACTTTGCCGGTAATGCCGGTTCGGCGATCGGGCTTGGCATACTCAGCCGCTTTCCGCTTTTAGACATTATGGCTCATTCAATCATTATTGAGGGCGAAAGTATTCCGCGCCCTGTTCTTGAAGCAAGGCTTCAGACAGAAAAGGGCGATATTATTATTTTTGCCTGCCACTGGAAATCAAAAATCGGCGGAGATGACGCTACGGAAAATATCCGCAAAGCTTCGGCGAGAGTCATTCTGCGCAGAATTCGCGAGCTGTGGGAAAATGATCCTGACGCCTGCGTTATTGTCGCCGGCGATTTGAATGAAAATTACGATGAGTTTTACAGGCAGGGATCAGCCTATATCAGCGCGCTTCTTCCCGATGATCCTTATTGCGCCATGATTACAGAAGGCGAGCAGAAAGATTACATCGTGATTAGCGCGAACATGCCGCCGTCGCCCGTTCATTTCCCTGAGTCCGCAATCGCTCTTTTTTCACCGTGGATGCGCGAAATGACAAATGGTTCTTACTATTATAAACACGCGTGGGAAACAATCGATCATTTTTTAATTTCGCCTCAATTTTTTAATGACACCGGCTGGGAATATGAAAAAACGGTTGTAGCAAACATCGAGCCATTTACGGATTCCGCCGGAATTCCGGTCGCGTATAACCCACGCACAGGTTTCGGACTAAGTGATCATCTGCCGTTACTGCTGACCTTAAAATATATTGAATAAATGTCACATAACATGGATGTTAAATAACACGGATGTTAAATAACAGCTATAATCATTTTACGCTTATTTTTTTACCGCGGCGGCTTTTACATCTAACTTGTTCAGAATTGCCTGAAGCTGTTCTTTTTCAATTAAATCGATAAGGCGGGCTTCTGTGTACCTTTTCGCTTCTTCGGTGTAGGCGCCTACAGTGACGCAAATTCCTTTGCCGGCTTTTGCGTCTTTAAGGTGCCCGCCGAAATCTCTTACAACAAGCTCGCCGATTGAACCCTGCGTTCTGATAAAACGGAACATGATAACATCTGACCATTTAACCGTATCAATTTCCGCAAGAATATCGGCCCATTCGCTTTTGTTAACTGAAATGTTTATAATTTTTACTTTTGCTTTCGGATAATAAGTCATTACAATCTTCCGGCACAGCGCGACAAAGTCCGCCGAAGATCCCATAAGGAATAATTGCAGATTGCGGTTCGCGTTAAGCTCGATATATTTTCCTAAAAGAACCTGCACGTCTTTGTATGAAGGGTTTTCCGCCTGTAGTTGTTTAAGATACGGAATCGCCCTGCCGATTTCATTCGCCTTTATCAATGTTGTCGCGAGTTTATACCTGAGTTCGGCGAGAATGTCGGCTTTTATATTTGTGTGCCGCAGACCAATTTCAAAATCCTGAATCGCGGCTTCGACCTGTCTCGTATCAAGATGGATCGTTCCTGCGATTAAACACGCATTCGGTCCCATCGTCGGATCCGCGCGCAGATGATTAAAGATACGCAGCGCCTGCTCGATCTGGTTTGCTTCGTGATAACATTCGGCAAGCGTATAAAGCGATTCCTTGTCATCCGGCGCCAGGTCTATCGCCTTGCGGATAAAACTCATCGCTTCTTTTGGTTTTTTCAATCTGAAAAGCGCGTGCCCCATATAACGAAGAACCGCAGGGCTTTCCGGGTCTTGTATGCGCGCGGTCTTTAAAAGCATCACCGCTTTTTCATAATTTTTTCTTTCAAACTCAAGAGCGCCAAGTTCGAAATTTACCTCAAAATTATCCTGCCTGATGGTTCTTGCCGCGGAGAAACCTTTGTACGCTTGTTCCAGCATACCGAGCTTTCTGGCTGAGATGCCGTATCTTAAATGAGCTTGAAAATTATCGACGCCCGGCACCGGGGTCGGCGTAAGCTGATCGACAAGCTGCTCAAATGTTTTCATCGCTTTATCCCAGTTTTGTTCGTCAAAATAAGCGTTGCCAATTATAAAAAGAGCCTCAGGATCATTCGGGTTTTGCGAAAGCCGCTTGTTTGCTTCTTTAATTGCCGCGTCAACGTCCCTGGAATGTTTTCCGCTGCCGAACATATTGCCTTTGAGAATCCCTCTCATCATGATGACAATTGTTACAACAAGAATTATTCCGATAACGCCGAAAAGAACTGGAGTCATATCATATATTATCGGTCGATTTTACGCTTTTTATCAAGGATTTCGCCGATAATATAGCTTAATTAAACCTGTCTGGTCTTGACAAAGGCAAATTCTGCGTCTAAATTTAAAAAAACCTGTTTTTTGATCGCCGAAAAGGAGCTTATAATGGCATCGAGTATTGGTATTAAGATCGCTAATGGGGAATTTTACCCCATAGTGGAAGAAAACTCCTTAGTAAAAAAAAGACTGGTTCTTACAACCGTTCATGATGACCAGCCAAGCGTTCAAATTGATCTTTACAGATGTTCCACAAACGCGATGACTGACGCGCAGTATATCGGCACTGTTGTCGTTGAAAATATAAAACCAAGACCTAAGGGCGAGCCTTCAATCGAAATGGTTATTTCTTCCGATGCCGATGGTAATATAGTCGCCGACGCGATTGATCTTGATAACACATCAGGCGGCGAGCATTATGTGCTTACCGTTTCTTTAAAATCGCTGGATGAAACTTCGCGCGATTTGGAAATCCCGGACTTTGAGCTTGAATCCAACGAAGAACCTCCTTCGGGTTTATATCAGCATGCGGAAAAAATCCGAAATGAAAAAAAGGCTGCTCCAAAACCGTGGATTTTTGTTTTAATCGGATTGATTTTAATTATCGCCCTTATCGCGGCGTGGCTGTTTTTTCTCGGCGGGTTAAACGCTGTTAAATCATTGTTTAATAAGCCTGCCGCTGCGCAGACAACGCAGGTTGTTGTTCAGCCTCCGCCGGAACCTGTTGTTTCGCCGCCTCCGGTTACGCCGCCGCCTGAGCCTGTGGTACAAAGCGCGCCAGAACCTGTCAGGCAGCCTGAACCTGTTCTGCAGGTTGTCGCGCCAACCCCTGTGATTACGGCGCCAGCCGCTCCGCCTCCCGCAAGAGTACAGACATCAATGCGCAGTCCGCCTGTGGCATCCTACAATGTTCCTGCTGTAATTCCGAGAGAAGGCGTAAATTATACAATTCGATGGGGTGACACATTATGGGATATTTCTCAGGCGTTTTACCGCAATCCACGGCTTTATAACAGAATCGCGCAGTTTAATAATATCCGCAACCCGAATCAAATTATTTCAGGCAGAACAATTCGTATTCCTCCGAGGAATTAGGTTTCCCGATTATACTCATGGGAAACATCATTTTTAGCCGCGTTTTTTTATTCGCATTTTTGTTTCTCTTTACTTTATCGTGCGCGTCTCAGCAGACTCATCCAGATAATAACGATTTCTACCTTGGCTTATTGATTGACGATGAACCTGAAAACAGACCGGAAAAAATTAAGTTATTTGAAAACGCGCTTACAAATTCCAATATCTATATAAGGCAGGCCGCCGCGGAACAGCTTGCGATCTTAATGACGCGCGGCGTTGATCTTTCCGCCCAGACAATAAATCATTTAAAACGCGAATCATCGCACTGGTGGGCTGCCGCTTTTTATGTAATTCCGCAAAATACTAACGCGGCAGGCGGCGGTAATATTTCGCAGGATCAGCGCGCGCAGCTAAAACGGCGAGCTCTTTCCTTCCTTCTTGAATTTGAGCAGGATATGTCTGTGTCATACAGCGAGGCAAGGACATATGTCCTGAATGAATGTAGAAAACATCCCGGTCTTTTTACCGAAACGGAATACGCCGCAGCCGAAGCGCGTTATGCGATAACGCACCTTCGCTACCGTGACGCGCTAATTTTTTTCCGCGCTTTTACGGAACTTTCGCCGCAGGCCGCGCAGGGAAATCTTTCCGCTGACAGAATATGGCCGCAGGAAATACCGCGGCTTTTTTTGGAATATCCGAATCTAATTAATGATTTGGGCAGGGCTTTTCAGTATACTTCGTCAACCGGTCTTGAGGGTTCAAATCTTTTTTTGCAGTGGGAAACAAGCCTGCCCTCCGGTATAGAAGCCGCGAATGACATCATATATAAGCTGATTTTTTATGCCGCACGCATTGCCCGCCGCGCAGGGCAGAACGACAGGGCGGTTTCTCTCTTTGAACGCGCTCTTTATCTGGCGCCTGATGCCGGACAAAGCGACGCCTGCGTTTGGTACCTTCTGGATTTAGCCCCGGCAAATTCCAGTGACGCTGTGAAGCTTATGGAAAGGTATATTCCGTTTATACGCAACGGGAATTATATAAATGATCTTATGGAAAGGCACCTTCACCGGCTTGTAAGCGCGCGCGACTGGGCGAATATATTAAAAACTTATGACATTATTAAAAGTATTAGCGGCGGCGGTTTAAAATCCGGTTTTGCGTGGGTAATCGCGCGCGCGATGCAGGAAGGGTATCTTTCCGCGGAAGAAACGCAGGTAGCCGCGCAGATTACCGGCGCGGACTCAGCTTATCCAAACACTTTTTTTCATATTGCGTATAACACAAGCGGCGCTTTATTGATGCCCGTTCTTTATTACCGTAAACAAAGCGCGGACGCTCTTAATCTGCCGTTTTTAAATTTTCGTGAAGATTTTTATGTCTCCGGCGGCGAACAATCGCCCCTGCTCAAATTTATTCTCGGCTTTTTTGATAACGGCGCAGCAGGTTTAGTCCTGCCGTACATCAGATCGCATGAAAGAGACATGAGCCCTGACGAGCTGCGCGCAGTCGCCGCCGCGTTTGAAGAAGCGGAAAATTATCCTCAGTCCATACGCGTTAGTTCTCTTTATGTTAACAATGAAGGTTACCAGAGGACAAGGCGCGATATTGAATTAATGTATCCCCGCCCGTATCTTGAATTAATTGAGACGCACGCGCGGCAGTTCGATATCGCGCCATCGCTTTTATTCGGGCTAATCCGCACGGAGAGCATGTTTCAGGGAGCGGTTATATCGCGCGCCGGAGCCGTCGGGTTAATGCAGCTAATGCCGGATACCGCGCGCGATATGGCGGATCGAATAAGAAGAGGCGGAGGCCCGAATTTTTTCAGCGCCGGCAGCGTCATTGATTCCACGGATATTTTTACAAATGTATACATAGGTTCGTATTATTATAATTACCTTTATTACAGGTTTAATAACGATCAGCTTGCGCTCATGTCGTATAACGGCGGCATGAACAGAGTACGGCGCTGGTTTGACGTATCGCCTCTTCCCGCGGATCTTTTTGTGGAAACCGTAACAATTTATGAAACGCGCGACTACGGAAGAAGAGTTCCGGCAATGAGCGGGGTTTATAAGGAATTATATTATTAGCGCTTTATCAAGCTGCGCTCTGGGCGTGTCGCCTTTTGCTGTTATAGTTTTTGCCGCGGCGATAAATGCGCGAAGATCGCCGCCTGAGCGTTCAAATAAGTCTTCGTAAAAATTATCGTCTGTGTAATATAGGCGGAAAAGCTCAAGATACGCGTTGTTTATTTGCATTTGGGAAAAACCGCGGTAATTGTCATTTGAAAAACTGCTGTCATACTCTGCGTTAAAACGTGTTTTGGCGGCGTTGATGATTCGCTCTTTTTCAATCAATTTTTTGTTTTTAGCGAGATCGCCTGCGTACATTGTATCAAGCTCTGCGATCAATTCCTGAATGAACTCGACAAATTTTTGGCTGTCTGATGTTGAGTTTATCATTTCGCGGTATTCATCAGAATCAATTCCGTAACGCGTTTCAATGAAAAGCTTTCCCGCTTTGACGCCGATAAACTCGGCAAGCTCTTCGTTAAATTTCGCCTGACCTTTTATAAAAACTGTCGCGTGAACCAGTTCATGGATGATTACTTCCGCGAGTCTTGACGGCGTATAATCCCTCATGAATGAATAAAGCGGATCTTTGAACCAGCCCAATGTACTGAACGCGTCGACTCTGCTAATCCATACATCCAAATCTTTCTTTTCTAGTTTATCCTGTTCCTTTCGCGCGTCTTCTATATTAAAGAATCCCTTGTACGGTACTCTTCCGACAACCGGAAAAGACCACTCATGACGGGAAAAAGAATCTTTTGCCGCAGCTGATACCACCGCCGCCAGATAGCTCCGATCAATTTCCACATAAGTGGTGTAGTTGCGGTTTTCTGAAAGGCCGAGGTATTCCGTCGCGAATCTGCGGATATCCGCGATAAGAGACGTAAACTCAGCGTCATCAAGGCGTTCCAGCGGAATAGCCTTGTTCAGGTAACCGATCATCGTTGTTCCCTGTTTGAGCGTATAGCATCCCGAGCACAACGCGCACAATACAATGAGAAAAACGGCTGCTATCAATACAGGAAGATGATAAATCCCTATTTTATCCATATATTTCATTAACAATACTTGCATTTTATTTATTTTTATTCTACATTATAGCCAAATGACCTGTTTTAAACAAATTTCCAGGGTTAGGAGCGATATATGACAAGACCGATTACTTTATTTTCAGGACAATGGGCGGATATGCCTTTTGAAAAATTCTGCGAAAAAGTTAAATCTTTGGGCTATGACGGCATTGAAATTGCCTGCTGGGGCGATCACCTCGATCTGAAAAAAGCGGCGACAGATCCAAAATATGTTGAGGAACGCAAAAATATTTTAAAGAATTACAATCTAAAAGTATTTGCGATTGGGACTCACTTAATCGGCCAGTGCGTCGGCGACAACTGGGATCCGCGTTTAAACGGTTTTGCGCCTTCGGCTCTCGCGGATAAACCGGAAGAAATTCGCAGGTGGGCTGTTCAGGAAATGAAGTACGCGGCTGCCGCGGCAAAAAACATGGGCGTAAAAATTGTAACAGGTTTTATGGGAAGCCCTATTTGGGCGTACTGGTATTCTTTTCCTCAAACCACAGAGCAGATGATCAATGACGCCTATGCGCAAATTATCAAACTTTGGTCTCCAATTTTTGATGAGTTTGATAAAAGCGGCATTAAGTTCGCTCTCGAAGTTCATCCAACAGAAATCGCGTTTGATTACTATTCCGCGGAGCGGCTGCTTAAGGAATTTAAGAACCGCAAAACCCTCGGTTTTAATTTTGATCCTTCTCACCTGATCTGGCAGGGAATTACCCCGCATCTTTTTATCCGCGATTTCGCGCCCAAGATTTGGCATGTCCACATGAAAGACGCCGCGGTAACTTTAGACGGCAGGGCCGGAATTCTGGGATCGCATTTAACATTCGGCGATGTGAAACGCGGCTGGAACTTCCGCTCGCTTGGGCGCGGCGATGTTGATTTTGAAAGCATTATCCGCGAACTGAACGCAATTAACTACAAAGGCCCTCTTTCCGTAGAATGGGAAGACTCCGGCATGAACAGGGAAGCAGGCGCGAAAGAATCGTTAGAGTTTTTAAAGAACTTTAATTTTTCTCAATCGGACATCGCCTTTGACGACGCGCTGAAAACTGAATAAGGCTGAAACAGAAGCTTGACAGGACTTAATTTTTCTCTAATACTAATATAATAATATCATGGCAAAAAAGAAAGTTAGGAAGTCTTCCGGGAAAAAATCTAAAACGATCTTTACAATGCGTGGTTGTCTGACTGTTCTTGCTGAATTGTGTGGAATTGCCGGTTTTCTTTTGGCTTTAATAATTTTTTTAAAGGAGTATTTATGAGCAATTTATTATTAGTTGCATTTGGTCTTGTTGCACTTGGCTCCATTATCCGCTTAATTTTATTTTTCTCTAAAAAAGATCATGCGAACAAAACAGAATCTATGTAGTTTAATTATTTTCATTTAAGGTTAATTGATGGGCGATTAACTCAGTGGTTAGAGTGCTACCTTCACACGGTAGAAGCCACCGGTTCGAATCCAGTATCGCCCATCAATTAATTTTTTTAGAGGTTTTCATGGTGGCATATATCGGGCTAATTATACCTATGATGGCGTTATCTATACCAATTGTGGCAATAGTTCTTTCTCATAGGAAAAGCGGCCAAAGGGATAGAATTAGAGAGCTTGAGTTAAAGAAAGAAATTATTGAACTTGAAATCGCAAGACAAAACAGTCAGATTAAATTACTTGAAGCGGAGAATAAAAAACTGGATCGTGAAATTAATAGAGTTGTTCGATAACTTCAGTTATTGAACAACTTCATTGTAAAAATGCATTTTTGTAAGGCTTTAGCCTGAAAAAATGCAGGACTTGTGAGACAACTAACCGAGTTGTCGAACAAGTCCAATATTTAGAGAAAATTATCCGCGCGTTTAAAATTATTGTTCTTGGGAGGGGGCGGTAATGAAAAGATCAATCGCAGTAAGTTTGACATTTTTTTTCGCTTGCTGCGCGTACTTGTATGCCGGCGATTACAAATGGGATTTGGTAAACGCGCTAATCAGGAATGATTATCCTGTCATCGAAAATATTATTACTCAAAATATTAACACAGCGCCCGCGTCCGAAAAAAGCCTAATTATGAATTTTGCCGTAACTTATTCACGCGGAGAAACAACATTAATGACGCTGAATTTGCTGCAAAGATATAATGTTCATCCGAACGCGTTTAATCTGTACACCGTTATAAACATGAATCAAAGCGATGATGTTATTCAATTTATTTTGAACAGGGGAGTGACAGCTAACGGCGAGATATTGCTTCTGACAATGCAAAAACAAAGGTTTAATCTTGCGGGGCGGTTTATCCTGTCGGGAGTCGATGTTAATTATTTTTATCCGCAATCAAGCGGTTATTATGACGGAATGACCTGCCTTTTATACGCGTCAAGGCACGATAATCATGAACTGGTCAGGCTCTTAATTGAGCGGGGCGCTGACATCAACGCAAGAAACAGGGACGGCGCAACGGCTCTGTCAATCGCTCAGAATAATGGGAATACTCAAATCATTAATTATTTGATCGAGATGGGCGCGAATCAGGCTGCAGTTATTCCCGCGCAGCATACAGCGGCGCAGTCATCGCAGCAAACTGCGTTGCAGCAAGCTGCATTACAGCAAGTTACGGGCGGGATTTCCGGCTTTCTTGACAGTCAGATATTTGAATTCCAGCCGGGAAATTACAGGCTTTCAGGCAGCGACAGGAATATAAGGTTTATCGGTACTGCGTCTTACGGCACTCTGAGTTACATTAGAAATAACAGGGTATATAACGGAACTTATCAGACAGCAAACGAAAATATCACACTAATGATGGACGGACGCGTGTTTATCTATAAGATTGATAACGGCGCCGTCTTTTCCGGCCACGGAGAGACTTGGGTCAGAATCGGCGCTTAGTGAATTCGCGCTAGCCTTGAATGTCAACCATTGTCGCGGCGTTCGAATTTGCGTATGCACTTCTTCCGCCCGAGACATAGGGATTGTTCCGAAGTGCTTTGATTTCCGAGCGGAGTTCCAGCATGCGTTTTGAAAGCAGTTCCTTGTTCTTTGTTGAGCGCATAACGGCTTCGCTTTGCAGTTTTTCAAGCGACGCCTTAAGACCCGGCACTTCATCACCGTTATCTGAAATTTCAATATTATCAATATTTTTCCGGGAGCCTTTATTTATAACAATCGAATAATACATTTCTTCCAGAGGATCGATAACTCTCTGAATTGAGAAAATATCCGCGACAATTTTTTCCTCGATTTCTACATAAGCCAGCAGATCTTCCGCGCTGCCTGATTCGATTACGCCCTGCTGTTTATCCAGCAAATCAAGATATGTACGAAACCTGTCCCTTTGCTGTGTCAGCAGTTTTTTAAATCTTTTTAAAACCGCGACTCTTTGCGCAAGTTCCGCTGAATCAATATCAACAGCCGCAGCCGTTTTTTCCATCAAAATTGCCATATTCCCCTCCCTATCCCGCTATATTTAGTCCTACCGCTTCGTTCGGTTTATTTGCAGGACTCTGATTCGCCACTGTACTCCAGGTATTTCTTAAATCTGTAAGCATATCTTTCACAGCCATTATTCTTTCAATATCCTGATTGATATTCGCCTCGACCAGTTCCCTGTTAAACCATGTATACAGCGAAAAAAGATTTTTGGAAATCTCGCCGCCCTG
>Ga0209755_10008420_pt1 | contig 11037 bp, 6 predicted proteins | sample TergutCo191P1_FD_187301 | JGI IMG/M metagenome (GOLD analysis project Ga0209755, IMG submission 187301) | Cornitermes sp. P1 segment gut microbial communities from Petit-Saut dam, French Guiana - Co191P1 (SPAdes) (version 2) | ecosystem: Host-associated > Arthropoda: Insects > Digestive system >... | reverse complement strand
CACAGCGTTTTACTTTAGAAAAATTAAATAAAGCGCCCGCTGTTTTTGATTATAAAAAACTTGAATGGTATAACGGTCAGTACATCAGAATGAAAAGCGATGAAGAACTTGCTTCTCTTTGCTTTCCCTATGCGATAGAAGCAGGGTTATTCGGTAATAAAGGAGACAATCCTTCGCAACAACAAAAAGAAATTTTTATCAGTGCAATGCCTCTTGTAAAAGAACGCCTTATCTTTTTAAATGAAGCGCCGGAAAAGATCGCGTATTTGTTTAAAGAGCCTGAGATTCCTGGAGCAGAAGAATTTATTCCAAAAAAATGCGATCTTGCCAAAACTATAGAACTTTTGCAAATAGGGAAAGAAATTGCACATAACTTAGCGCAGGCAAGCGATGATGAGAAGGCAGAAAGTTTAATAAAAGCAGAGGCGGAAAAAAGAGAAGTAAAACTCGGCGACTTAATGATGCCCTTGCGTGTTGCAATAACAGGAAGCCGCGTAAGCCCGCCTCTTTTCGGATCGCTTCGCTTGCTTGGAGCGGAACATTCGATAGAGCGGATAGAAAAAGCGTTAAAAAAATTACAGGTATAATAGGAGAAAAAAATGGCAAAGGCGAAATCAACAAAAAGCACAACGGGTAAAACTGCGGAAAAAAAAGAAAAACTTTCAGACAAACTTTTTTTTAATTTAAAAAATTGCTGGGAAGGAATAGACAATAAAACAGAAAAAGAAATTGAAGAACTCGCATCATCTTACAAAAATTTTCTTAATATGGGAAAAACAGAGCGGGAATGTGTTGAAACTATATGTATTTTGCTTGAAAAAAACGGTTTTATAAATATCGATAATATTACGCAAAAAACATTTAAACCGGGCATGAAGATTTATCAAAATATACGCGGAAAATCTGTCATTGCTTCTATCATTGGGAAAAAAGGAGCGGTTAAGGGCTGCAACATACTCGGAGCGCATCTTGATTCTCCGCGTTTGGATTTAAAACAAAAACCGTTATACGAAGACAGCGACCTTGCGTTATTCGACACTCATTATTACGGCGGCATAAAAAAATATCAGTGGACAGCTATCCCGCTTGCAATGCATGGGGTATTTATAAATGAAAACGGGAAAAAAACTGCGATAAGAATCGGCGAAGAGCCCGGCGATCCTGTTTTTACAATAACAGACCTCTTACCGCATCTTGCAAAAGAGCAGATGGACAAAAAAGCGTCAGCAGCGGTGGAAGGCGAGGATTTAGATGTTCTTATAGGCTCCCGCCCTTATGATGATGAAAAGGAAAAAGAAAAAGTAAAACTTCGTATTCTTGCGCTGTTAAACGAAAAATACGGCATTACAGAAAAAGATTTTACAAGCGCGGAGATTGAATTTGTTCCGGCATTTAAAGCAAGCGATGTCGGTCTTGATCGAAGTATGATCGGCGCTTACGGTCATGATGACCGCTGCTGCGCCTGGCCTGCGGTACAGGCAATTCTTGCAATCGCAAATGAAAAAACGATTCCTGAAAAAACTTTAGTGTGTTATCTGTCAGATAAAGAAGAAACAGGATCGGCAGGAAACACGGGCGCAAGGTCTTTAAACTTCCAAAACTTTCTTACGATGTTATGCGAAAGTGAAGCGCAAGCCCGTCTTTGTTTTACAAACTCTTCGATGCTTTCAGCGGATGTTAATGCGGCATTCGATCCTACTTACGCAGGCGTGTATGATAAAAAAAATGTGTCTTTTCTCGGAAAGGGAATCGTACTTGAAAAATACACAGGATCGGGCGGCAAATACGGCGCAAGCGACGCTAACGCAGAATATTGCGCAAAGGTGCAGGCGATTTTAAACCGCAGCAAAATACAATGGCAATGCGGCGAATTGGGAAAAGTAGATAAAGGCGGCGGCGGGACTATCGCGCTTTATGCCGCCAATTTAGGAATAGATGTTTTAGATTGCGGCGTGCCTGTTCTGTCAATGCATTCCCCCTTTGAAGTGATCAGCAAAATCGATCTTTATATGACTTTAAAAGGGTATATCGCTTTCTTAAAAGACGCTTAATTTTTAAAGCCGTGACACTTTTAATTTTTTTAATAGTTTTAAAAAATTGTTACGTGTCATCGGCTCTCCGCCTAAACTTTGCAAGTGATCTGTCGGCACTTGGCAGTCGATAACTTCTATTCCTTTTTCAAAAAGCATTTTTGCAAAACTTAAAAAAGCGACTTTAGATGCGTTTTTCTTTTTGGAAAACATCGACTCGCCGACAAAATATTTTCCCATCAATACACCGTAACAGCCGCCTGCAAGTTCCCCGTCTTTCCAGCTTTCTGCGGAGTGCGCCCATCCCATTTTATAAATCTCAATGTAGGATTCAATTATATAATCTGAGATCCATGTACCGCCTTGATTTGGACGGAAAATATCTTTACATCCTTTCATAACTCCGGCAAAATCTTTATCAAAAGTAATTTCGTATTCATTGTTTTTAAAAAGTTTTTGCATTGAAGATGAAATGTGCAGTTTTTCAGGAAAGATAACACAGCGCGGATCAGGGGATTGCCAGATTAGAGGGTCTTCAGGATTGTACCAAGGGAAGATTCCTTGTTCGTAAGCTGAAAGCAGCATCCCAGGCGAAAGATTTCCGCCGATAGAAACAATATCACCGTCCCATTTTTTAGGATCGGAAAAATTAAAATTAACTGTTTCATCAAGATAGGGAAAATCAGGATCGGGACCGGGTTTAAAAGAAAACATTATTGATCATTATTATTTGTCTTTAACGTCCATAACATAACCGTTATTTTTCCAATCAACAATTGCGTTTCCGCCTTCGCTAAGCCTGCCAAAGAGAACTTCGTCAACAAAGAAATTTTTAATTTTATCTTCTATAAGACGGCCCGCGTTTCTTGCGCCGAATTCGCGGCTGTAACCTTCTTCTGCAAGTTTATCTATACATGCATTTGTAACAGTAAAAGTAACGTTCTTTTCTGCAAGCTGAACTTTAAACGCATCAATTTCTTTCTGCACGATAGAAACCATAATTTCCCGCGATAGATGCCCGAAACGTACAACAGCGTCAAGGCGGTTACGGAATTCGGGGGTAAAGAATTTTTCTACCGCGTTATCAACCGCGCTTTCGTCCATAACACGGTCTCCAAAACCTATAAGGCCCTTTCCTATATCTCTTGCGCCTGCGTTACTCGTCATGATAAAAACTACATTGCGGAAATCGGCTTTACGACCTTGATTATCGGTTAAAGTTGCATAATCCATAATTTGAAGGAGTATGTTAAAAATATCACTGTGCGCTTTTTCAATTTCGTCTAACAAAACAACCGCATGAGGCTGTTTGCGCACCGCATCGGTAAGTTGACCGCCGTCTTCATAACCCACGTAACCGGGCGCGGAACCAATAAGACGCGAAACCGTATATTTTTCCTGATACTCGCTCATATCAAAGCGGATCATTGCAATACCGAGAATGTCTGCAAGCTGGCGGGCAAGTTCTGTTTTCCCTACGCCTGTCGGTCCTGCAAAAAGGAAATTCGCTACAGGTTTTCCTTCCGTTCTAAAGCCGGCCCTTGAGCGTTTAACCGCCTTTACAACTGCAACTACAGCGTCGTCCTGACCGAAAATCCTGGTTTTTAATTTGTTTTCCAAATCCCTTAATTTATCTTTTTCACTCTCTCCTACAGACCTTTGAGGTATACGCGCAATTTTAGAAACAACTGTTTCAATTACCGGCATAGTTATTTCGATAGTATTAATTACTTCGATTGGATCGTCGTTTGAAGATTCGATAAAATCTTTAATTGAAGATTCGTTTGATAATTCGCGGTTATTTTCTTGAAGATTGCCTTCGATAGTATTTCCTTCGGATAAATTACTTTCGTTATTACTTATGATCTCGGCATCTTCTTTTTCTTGTTGCTTATAAGCTTCTATTCTTGCGTATGCGCCCGCTTCGTCAATTACATCGATGGCTTTGTCAGGCAGGCGGCGTTCTGTGATAAATTGCGCGGAAAGACGCACCGCTGTTTCTAAAACTTCATCGCTGTATGTGACATTATGATAACTTTCATATTTGGATTTAACACCTTTAAGTATTTCAATCGCCATCGCTTGTGAAGGCTCGTTAATATCGATCTTTTGAAAACGCCGTGAAAGAGCGCGGTCTTTGACAAAATATTTATTAAACTCCTCATGAGTTGTCGAGCCGATACAGCGAAGTTTGCCTGAAGCAAGAGCGGGTTTTAAAAGATTAGATGCGTCTAAGGCCCCGCCTGAAACAGCGCCTGCCCCTACTATAGTATGAATCTCGTCAATAAAAAGTATGGTTTTTTCTTTCTTTAAAACCTCTTCTACAACGCGCTTGATCCGTTCTTCAAAATCACCGCGATATCTTGTTCCCGCCATAAGAGCGCCCATGTCGAGTGAATAAATACTAAAACCTTTTAATGTAGGGGGAACTTTGCCTGCAACAATTCTTTGCGCAAGGCCTTCGGTAATCGCCGTCTTTCCCACCCCTGAATCCCCGACATGGATAGGGTTATTTTTCAATCTGCGGCATAACACCTGCACGGTTCGATCCAGCTCTTCTTCCCTGCCGATTACAGGATCAAGTTTACTTTTACGAGCCAAAGCGGTTAAGTCCATCGCGTAACGTTCAAGCGCGTTTTTTTTACCCGATCTTCTTTGACTTTCAGGAGGCTCGCCGCCTTTCCCGGTATGCGGGTCGCTATCATGCCCGTAACTATGAGAAAGCACCTGCAGCAGTTCAAGCCGTTTGATTCCGGCTTTACGCAGATAATAAGCGCTGTAACACCTTTCTTCATCGAAAAGCGAAACTAGAATGTCCGCCACATCTATCATCTCTTTTTGAGCGGATCTGCTGAAAATAACCGCACGCTCGATTATGCTATGAAAACCGACTGTCTTTGTCGGTTCGCCTGTTATAGTAACGGGGAGTTTTTGCTCAAAATAATTTTCCATTCCGTGCTTTAGCTGATCTAAATCCGCCCCGCAGGAGTATAACACACCTTGAACCTCATCAAACGCCAAAGCGGCATACAGGATATGCTCCGGGGTGAGATATTCGTGGTTTCTAAGTTTAGCCTCATTGTATGCAGCGTCGATTATCGCCTGCACGTGGCTGGAAATTCTCATATTATTGCCTCATTATACAATATAATATAAATTCTCTTTACAATCTATCTTTATTTTCTACCTTAAATCAGTAAATCGTCAAGTGAAATTTCAGGTTAAAATACAACTGTTGTTTTAGGTCTAATCCGGGCGGGTTTAAATCAGGCGGGTTCCATAACGCAGCGCAGCGGGAATTCGTTGGCGTTTGCCTCTGCATGAACCTGGTCAATCTTGGTAACGGCAATATCCCATGTATAAACGCCCACAACTCCCTTCCCCTTGCTGTGAACGTCAAACATGATATTAAAGGCATCTTCAGTGCTTTTGTGAAAAATCGACATTAAAATTTCTACTACAAATTCCATTGTTGTATAGTGGTCATTAAGAAGGATGACTTTGAATTGATCCGGTTCTTTATTCTTTTCATGAGACTTTGAATTCTGTTTGTCTTTAATTCTCGGTTCCATATTAAAATAGTATCTAAAAGTAAAAATTGTTTCAAGTACTTAAAACAAATTTGACTAAAATATTCTTATAAAAATTTAAACAGGCTGACAGTAATAGAAAACGAAGGTTTTTAGCCCTGTTGCCTTGAATCGCAGTATAGTTTATTCTGAAAGTTACTGATATGACGAATGATAATTCAGACGCGCAACATTCAAACACTATTTACACCAACTCTGTTTGTGCAAACCCTGTTTGTGCAAACTCTGTTTGTGAAACGAAATTATCTGTTCAACGCGCTTTAATAGTCCAAAGCGATAAAACCCTGCTTCTTGATGTCCACTGCGAATCGGCGGAAGAAGCAAGGCAAGCTATTATACCTTTCGCGGAATTGGAAAAATCTCCTGAGCATATTCACACCTACCGTATAACGCCCTTATCATTATGGAATGCCGCAAGCGCAGGTTTTACACCGCAGGATGTTGTTAAAACTCTAAATGAATTCAGCCGTTACGAAATACCGGCAGGTATTATTGAAGGTTTCTCTCTTCTCATGTCGCGTTACGGCAAAATTAAAATGATAGAAAACACTGATGAAAAAAAAGAAATTTTAAAATTATTAATCGAAGATGAAGCGATCCGCATTGAGATAGGTGAAATGAAAGCGCTTAAAAAATTTTTAACGGAAACAAGTGACGGCTTCTTTCTTTTTTTAACCGACAGAGGAACAGTCAAACGTGAATTGATACGTATCGGCTGGCCTGTACAGGATGAAGCGCCTCTTTTAAACGGCGATGATTTGCAAATAACTATGCGTGATTGCTGCCTTTCAGGAAGACAGCTTATAATAAGGGATTACCAATCAGCCGCCGCTCGTTCAGTAATCGGGTCGGGAGGGCCCGGCAGCGGATACGGTGTTGCCGTTCTTCCCTGCGGCTCCGGAAAAACAATAGTCGGCATGTTAATAATGGCAATGCTTAAAACAAATACGCTGATATTGACACCTAACGTAGCGGCGGTTCATCAATGGATAGAGGAGTTGCTGGATAAAACGGATTTAACAAGAGAGCAGATCGCAGAATACACAGGGGACTCCAAATCTGTCGCGCCTGTAACTGTCGCCACCTACCAGATCATTTCATGGAGACCGAATAAGGAGGGGGAGTTCCCTCACTTCCGGTTATTTCGTGAAAGAGCGTGGGGGCTTGTTATTTACGATGAAGTTCATCTGCTTCCCGCTCCTGTGTTTCGCGTAACGGCGGAACTTCAGGCAATCAGGAGGTTAGGTTTAACTGCAACATTAATCCGCGAAGACGGCGAAGAAGATGCGGTTTTCAGCCTTGTCGGCCCTAAACGTTACGATGTTCCGTGGAAAAATCTTGAAACTCAAGGCTGGATCGCAGAAGCGATCTGTACAGAGATCCGGCTTGATTTACCTCAGCAATTAAAAATACCCTATGCAATAGCAAAACCGAGAGAGAAATACAGAATTGCGGCAGAAAATCCTTTAAAAGAAAATGTTGTACTTCAATTAATAGAAAATCATCTTGAAGATCATATTTTAATAATAGGTCAATATCTGACTCAGTTAAATTCACTTTCAAAACTTCTTAATGCGCCTATCATTACAGGAAAAACTCCGAATGCAGAAAGAGAACGTATTTATAAATGTTTTAAACAAGGAGAATTGCGCGTCATTGTTGTTTCTAAAGTCGCAAATTTTGCAATCGATCTTCCCGATGCAAGCATGGCTGTTCAAGTTTCAGGTTCTTTCGGATCAAGACAGGAAGAAGCGCAACGACTTGGAAGAATTTTAAGACCAAAGGGGCGCAATGCCTGGTTTTTTTCTTTAGTTTCAGGTTACACGGTAGAAGAAGAATTTGCCGCTAACCGCCAGAAATTTTTAACAGAGCAAGGTTATAAATATTCAATTCAAAGATGGACGGAAAATAAATGAAAGATAAAGTTTTCCGCTCTGTAAGTTTTTGGAAATCTGCATGTATATCAATGCCCGATAATTCTTTTTTTGAGTTATTACGGAGTGTTTTTGGAAAAATAAAAACGCCATTTAATAAACAACAGTTGTTAAATGACCTTGAAAAGTTTTTGTTACGCGAAGATATTCAAAAAACAATAGCCGCTTATATTGACGAGAATGATGCGAAAATAATCGCGGCTGTCGCGCTTTTCGGCGAACCCGCTCCCGAACAATTGGTAAGTTTTTTCTGCAATGAGTTTATTTACCAGCACGGTTCGTTAGAAACGCACGCTTCGTTAGAAACGCACGCTTCATCTGTAAAACTTCAGGATTTAATTTTAAATATGGAAGAGCGTTTTATTTTGTATCGTTTTACCGAAGAAAAAAAAGAGCGTGTATGCAGCCGGCTTGCATTAAACCCGGTTTTAAAAAATGTACTTCTGCCTTTTACAAAAAAATATTCAATTCTCTTTCCGATATATCATTCCTCCTCTGCAAAAGATTCTTCCAAAAAACATATTTTAGCTCATGACAGGAAAATAATCTTAAATGATCTTGTCCTTGCAGGTATTTTATCTTTTTCTTCTCAATGGCAGCCGTTTTATAAAGCGGACGGTATACGTAAAAAAGTAATTGAAGCGGGGAAAAACTGCTTTCCTGAAATTGATTTAAATATTATTATCGGCAGTTTGCTTATTTTAGGATTGTTTTACATTGAAAATGACATTTTAATTTATGAAAAAAAACGTTTTGATGAATTTAGTTTATTATCTTTTAATGAAAGAAAAGAATATTACGCTGCATCTTTATCTGTTTATAAAGAAAATAATTCTATTAATCACGCAGATATTTTACAGCCTGTTTTTAAAAATAAGATAAAAGAAACAGTAAATTTAATTCATAGTTTATCGGATATTTTAAAAACTGATTATCAATATCCCGAGAAAACTTTAAAAAGAACAATAGAAATAATTAAAGCGCAAATTGGCAGTAATACGAATACTTCAATACTAATTGACTCATTGGAAAACACAGGATTAATTTTGAATTCAACACAAACCTTGTTTGAACAGAATTCCTTAAAGAACGAAAAAATATTTTATATATTAAATACTCAAAAAAATATTAATGATAATAATACATCATCATCGGATTCTATTCGCGCATCAATCGCTTTTGATTCCAGCTTTTCAATTCTTGTTTACCCGGAAATAAATTTTACGGATGCAATCTTTCTTTCATTGTTTATGAATATTAAAGAATTCGGCGCATCTAAAGCCATGCATACAATTTCTAAATATGAATTGGAAAAAGACTCTGTTATCCGCGCATTTAACAATAATATTAATTCAGAAGAAATTATTTCGTTATTAAACAAGCTTTCTGATAAAAAAGCGGATAATACATTGATCTGGACCTTAAAAGATTGGGAAAAACGATATGGAGAAGTATCTTTAAAAAAAGGCGTTGTTTTAACTCTTTCTGAAGAACACCGTTATCTGACAGAAACAATGCCTCTAAACGAAATGATTATCGAAACTTTGGCGCCTGGAATATATTTATTAGGTGAAAATACAATTGAAAAAATAACGGACGCTCTTTATAATGCAGGCATTGATATAATCGCGCAACAGCATAAAATTAAAAAAACAACAAACAGAGAAATTGAAAATAATTGTGTTTACACTTCATTATCCAGATATTACCCCGCACCCTCGAATCTGCCGCTGCAAAACTTTTTTCCAAGTGAAGAAGAAAATACAGTTTACTCAAATATTAAAGAAAATGCAAACTCTGTTTGTGAAAAATTTCATACAATTTTAAAAAAGATACCCATGAGCGATCCTGAAAGAAAAGAACTTTCTGCAAGAATTGACAGACGAATTGTGTTATGTGAAATGCAATTAAAAGAAGCAGATATACGTTATGAGAAAACTGAAGCGCGGCACATGGATTATACCGGAAAATATAATATTGCGAAACAAGCGATAATCCAGCAATCATCTGTTGAAATAATTTGGCTCAAACAAGGAACGGAAAATAATGACGGAGAAAGAATCTTCGGAATACCTAAAGCGCTGGAAAAAGAGGGAAATAAACTTTTTTTAATTGTCGCTCAAGAAGGAGAAAAAAGCAATGGCTTGCAAACACAAAACAGTCAGCAAACTCTGCTTCGCATACCGCTTGCAAAAATAAGTCTTTTACGCAGAATAAAAAAATCCATCTTTGAAAAATAAAAATTACCAGCCGTCTTGATGATGCCCGCGGATAGGTGATGCCCTTGATGTAAAATTTTCTGCAAGGGAAGCGGCTTTTTTAAAAGCGCTGTGTAAAATATGCATCGCGATATTATTTATTACGCCATTAATATGCTTAGGCCATTCTTTCTTTTTTAGCTCTTCCAAAGCGGCTTTTGCGGCAATTTTATCAAATTTGATACATGCATTTTTTATTTCATTTAATTTTTCACGTAAATAAAAAGCGTCTTCGCTGGAAATTTCTATAGTATCTTCTCTTTCTTCTGCCGGTTTATATTTTTCAATTAAATGTTTTAGCTCTTTAATAAAAACAGGGGTTTCCTTCTCTATAAAACTAAAACTTTTTTCTTCTCCCGCCCGTTCTAATTTTAAAGCGACAGCGGACAAATCTTTTTCACCTATGTTAGCAAGAGCGCTTTTCATTCCGTGAACAGCGGTAATATAGGCTTTTATTTCTTTTTCATCAAGTACAAGCAATTTACCGATCATACTCTCCAGAACAGCGATTGTATTTTCCGCATCTTGAATAAAAAACATCTCTTTTTCAAAAGCATTTGTTGAATCATTTATAATAATATTTTTTTTCTTTCTTTCATTTTGTTCTTTCCGCGCCGCTTCAACAGTTTCAGGCGGTTTTTTGTTTCTGATAAATTCATTTAGTAAAAGATTTAATTCCCTTGAATCTATCGGCTTGGAAATAAAACCGTCAAAACCGTTTTGTAAGAACATTTCCGCACGTCCGATTAAAGCGTTAGCCGTCAATGCGACAATAGTATGTTTATAACCCATATCACGAATAATTTTTGTAGCTTCTATACCGTCCATTCTGGGCATCATGTGATCCATAAAAATAATATCATATTCGCTGCCGGCTTTAATCTTTTCGATTGCATCAAAAGCATTATTTACTGTATCGATTTTTACACCGTAAGGTAGTAACAATCCTTTGATAACATAAATATTTGATTCCACATCATCGACTACAAAAACACTGCCGTAAGGCATATATTCACGCAAGAATTGCGTTTTCTTTGCAATTGCAGATTTTTGATATTGAAAATTCTGTAATTTATCAACAACTTCAGCGCCGCATAATTCATCGCCGGATTTTTTCTGCGGTATACGGATAGTAAATACGGAGCCTTTTCCAAATTCGCTTTCTACAGAAATACTGCCGTTCATTGAAGTAATAAGACGTTTTGCGATATTCAAACCTAAACCG
>Ga0209755_10008419_pt1 | contig 11038 bp, 10 predicted proteins | sample TergutCo191P1_FD_187301 | JGI IMG/M metagenome (GOLD analysis project Ga0209755, IMG submission 187301) | Cornitermes sp. P1 segment gut microbial communities from Petit-Saut dam, French Guiana - Co191P1 (SPAdes) (version 2) | ecosystem: Host-associated > Arthropoda: Insects > Digestive system... | reverse complement strand
GTGGGGGGGACACAGAATCCTATAAAAAATAGACATAATTATGCAGCATGTATTGAAACTGCAGTAAATTTCCTTGTTGCCTAAATATGTATAATGAATTTCTAGGGGCGTTTTCCAATATGTGTTCAAATTTCACAATGCAGATATTTAAAAGGTTAACATATACTTTGGTAATTTAACAATGATGACCATGGCTGCAAAACATACAACATTTTATCTGGATGGAAATCATAAACAATTCTGGAAACCTTGAATGAATGACTTTGTCTGCAAACAACATGGGTGTGGCAAGAAATTAAAAAAGAATAGAAATGACACCGTATGAATAGTATATGTCTAACCATGTTATTTTAGCAGTGCTGCCTTGAAAAAATGTGGAATATGACATGGCAAGGTAATACATGGAGAGATTCAGGCTGATATGAACTCTAAGTTGAATTATGCACTATCATTCAATGAATAAGTGGAAGCTGATGGCAATCCTCCCACATGCGAACAAGAAACTGAAGAACTGTGCAAGGAAGTAACTGACAACAAAGAAAAAGCAGAAGCAGTTTACAAACCCACACCAACATTTACCGATTGTTCGTGAAAAGATACTGTCTCAGCAGTTTTGATATTCCAGAGGCCATGAGATAAGTGCAGCAAACCACTCCTGATATGTTTTTTGAAATACAACAGAAAAGGAACACATATGTGCACTGTGTCATGAAGTACATATTATAAGTTTACTGAGTGGAAGATTAATAATGTTCAGTTTAAATATTTTTGCTGTTGCGTAACTGGTGAAGTTATAAGGTGAACCTAAAGCAAAACTGTTCTGTGAAAAATTAAGGTATGTTGATATTTTAGTTAAGTCTCTATTAACAAATAACTCAGGTTTTAAAAAGTACATTCATAATTCAATACAATTATATATGTTTGATAGGAAACATGTGCTTGATGTCTTTCCATTTAAAAAACAGCTAGAAACAAGCAGTCTGTACAGATGGAAACAAACTATCATTTTTCATCCCTCTGGCACTTAATTACAGGTATACTGGTCATGCAGTGAGATGTTCACAACTCCTAGCATCATGTTACAGTGACAGCATTAACAATCTTCCTTACACATTTCTCCTTTAAATTCAAATTTTCTGCAGCTGATGCCAGGCCTGTAATTCTGGCACTAAGGTGTTAATGAATCCTTTATAAGACACTTTCCTATTTAAGATGTAAAAACTGTTGAGCCCCTTGGAAAACTTCTTAAGATGGTATGACTACAGTATATTTCCAGAATACATTATATGCACAAATTTACCTAAATATTCCCTCTGTCTGAGCCCCTTGTAACCTCAGTACCTCTTCTGACAACGTAGACTGAACCCATGGAAGTTTCCGATGTGGGAAGCGCTCTTTCTGTAAGGCCATAACTTCCAGAAGTGTATTACCAAACATACTCGGCCGGAAGATCTGTAGCTGCAATGCCATGCAAAGATCTACTTTAGACAAAGAGCTGACAAAACTGTTTCAACATTCGTATTGAATGGTCCATTCAAAGAAGTATAATTTACAAATCCTTTCCAAACCTCATAAAAGAAGACAAATGCATCATTTTCAGAACAAATATATAACTTGAAAAGGCCTTAAAGCTTCAGCCTTGTTACTTCTTTAGATGTACCCCTGTAGCAGTCAAGATTACATGTTGCCATAATCAGGCAAAGTATCTTAAATGATCTCTGGCTGGACATGTATATTAGGTAACTCAGAGAAAAGCTGGTGGTTTGTAATTGGGAAGTGTTCTGATCTAGACATAAAGCCAAAGGTCAATAATTATATTATAGAACTGGAACATTTAATATTTCAAGTTTTATATTTACAAGCACAATCATATGTTCATATGTGTATCTTGCAAATATTCACAATACACAGACTTCATTATGTGGGAAGACAAACATAATAATTGAACAGAAATACATTAAATGTTTAGAGACTGGATTAAAAATGTATTTTAGAGACATGCAGTTTTCATTTCATTGAATATCCTGAATGAGATACTGACAACTGTGTATACCTGATCAAAGAACAGTTCTCTACACAGTAGCACATGAATTCACACAGTACAACATATTGCATATGTACAATAAGAGTAAACACAGCTGAAATAAAACAGGTGTGAGGACTACTGACCACAAAGAATAAAAAAAATTTATAGTATTACCAAATGTGCTGGTAGATACTAATGGCAGTAATTTTATGGGGTGCACTAGGCTATACACACTTCACAAATCCCACAGATAAACATTCTCATAACTTACACCTTGGCTGTACAGCCCTGAGACTTGCCCTCCTTAGTTAAGGATGCCCATTCCTCCCTACTGACTACCTTCTGTCACCATGTCTTCACCTTTATCTCCCACAGATCCTTCCCTACATCTTCCAGTCATCTCAGTCTAGGTCTTCCCTTCTCCTTCCATCTGGTTTATTCTCTCATATTTTCTTAAATGTCCTTCCCTGATCCATTCTTACCACATGTCCAATCCATTTCAATCTTTTCTCTTTCATATCTGCTACTATGTCTAGATCTTTACACAGCTTCCTAAATTCCTGATTAGCTCTTCATCTCCATATTCCTTGCTTTACCACTGGTCCATTAATTCTTCTTAATATTTTCATCCCCCAAGTACGCAGTCTTTACCTATCCATTTCAGACATAGCCAATGTTTCACTCCTATACACTACAATTGGTTTCACCATCACTTTATACATCTTAATTTTAACTGCTTCACTCATGGCTCTATAGCTAAATATTTGTCTTCAACTGTAGCAAACATCTAATACCTGCAGCACTCCTTGATTTTATTGCATCACTTATTAAATTTTCTGAATTTATCATGGTACCTAAATATCTAAAATTCTGAACCCCTCCAAATACTTGTCTGTCCATTATCAGATCTTGTTCTGAATTTGTTGTATGTGTGTTATTTTCATGTACATTGTTTTTCATTTGTTAATCACCAGTCCAATGCTTACTGCAGCTTCTTTAATCTGTATTACTACTTCTACGATCACTCTCACCAATCGTCCAAGTATCAACACATCACCTGCATATGCTATATACTGTCTCATTCTTGTTCCATTTGGATTGGTCTCTATATTCCTTATCACCTTCTCCAGTAACATACTAAACCATGTTGTAGACAGTGAATCACCTTGTTCCAAGTCCCTTTCTACACCAAATACTTCAGTCAATTGTCCTTGTATTTTCACTTTTCCTTCTGAATCTTGCAACATCATTTTTATTAATTTCACTAATTTCTTTGGGATCCCAAAATTCCTTTAAATGTTCATATAAATATGTCCTATGTATGGAGTCACAGGCCTGCTTAAAATCAATAGACAGTAAGTGCAAATCTACATTAAGTTCATAAAATTTTTCAGGAATACACCGTAACGTAAGTAAATTATCAGTAGCTGATCGTCCTTTCCTAAAACCACACTGATAATCTCCTAAAATATCCTCTGTGTAAGGGACCAGCCATCTATGTAGAATATTAGTCAAAACTTTATAAGATAAATTTAATAGGGAGATCCCTCTATAATTACTACATTGCTGTTTATCTCCCTTCTTATGAATGGGGCACAGAATTGCTGTTTGCCAGTTCTCTGGCATTTTTTCTTATGTCCATATTACTTCTATCAGTGCATGAATTTCTTCCCATAGTTTTTTGTCTCCACACTTGATAAGTTCTGCACTGATATTGCCCTCTCCTAGTGGCTTATTATGATTAATGTTCTTATTATTTCCCATACCCTGTCTTCTGTTGGGTTTTCACTTTGCTCTTCAGATCTTTGTATATCACGTCTTCCAGCTTTCCATTATCGATTGATCACTTCCAATTACATCATTATCCCTGTCTTTACAATCAGACATTTTTCGCTGGAAACCAGCCTTGATCTCATGAGCTATTATATAGAATTTTGTTTCATTTCTTTTACTTGCTTTCTCCATATGTTCCAGCATTTTAGGATCATGGATTTTTTTTTTTGGCTCTACACATTTTCTTGGCTTTCCTTCGCCTGTTTTTGTAATTCTCAGTATTCAAGCTCATCCACATATTCAGCATTTTGATTCAGGTTTCCTTTCTTTCTTCCATGTTTCTCTGGCATTCTTCATTATATCAATCATTCCTCTTCTTCCTCTCTTCACACCCAACCACCTCACTAGCAACTGATGTCACCAATTTCTTAATATTCTCCTAGTTAGTTGCACTTGTTTCCTCATTCTGATTATCTTCTTGTTTTCTGTAATCCTCTTCCTTATCCATTCTTTATATATCATCAAAGTTTCATATCCTTCAATTTTCTAATGTCATACTTCCTTTGCCTTGCACCATGTATATTTTCGTACTTTAATATTTTCTGTCAATATCAATTCGATCTAACTGATGACCTGAGTCACAGTCTACAACTTTTACATCCATAATGCTTGATGCATGCCTTCCATCCACCAATCTGATTATTAGTTCTTCCATCAGGGGATTGCCAGGTCTCCTTATGTACGTTTATGTGTGGGAAGTATGTATTTTTCATTATCATATTATTATTAGTGGCAAAATAAATTGTTCTGATCTTATTTTCATTTGATGTTTCATGCAGGCTCCATTTCCCTATAACTGGCTTAACAAATTAATCTCTTCCTATTCTGCATTACAATCAGTCACTAATTCTTGTATCATGCTGGAATTCGCCGATATCTTTCACTATATTTACCATAAAGTAACTCATCATTTTCTTCCATAGGCGCACGTACTGAAATTATTGTGAAAATATTGAACTTTCCTCTCATTCTCAAGGAGCATACTGTCTCATCTACAGCCTTAAAATTCATAATTGTTTGTTTATATGTCCTGTTAATTAGAAAACTGGTTCCAAAAGTGTTACTTTCATTACCATTGTACATCAACATGTATTTCCCTGTATCCAATGCTCCAATTCTCCTCCATCTTATCTCTTGCATTGCTGGAGTATCAATTCTATACTTTTCCAATTCTGTTTCAACATTCCTGTTCTATACATACTGAGTGCATTCCAATTGCCAATACAGAAATCATAGTTCTTATAATTTTCCCTTGGTCTTTCACTATTATCCAACCAGGATATATTATTACGTTTCTCAACAATAATATTTTTACAGATAAACATTCTGCTCAGTACAAAACTTACAGCTTGTACGAAACAAAGTTTTTTCAGTTATTGTACAGTCTTCTGCTTGCTGCCTCCATCTTCAGTGTAGTCTTGTGGGACAATCATGAAGACAGAGGCAGCAACCTCCTCCGAAAGGTCCGTGACAAATTACCATCCAGCACAGCTACATAACTCAGAAGGCTGTAATCTTCGTCAAGAATGCTGCTACAACCTTGTATTGAATATTTTTCTGATTAAATGATTTGAATTGTTAATCCTTTGGGGACATGGAGGAAAAATGGTAATGATTATCAGAACTTTTATAGTAATGCAATATTTCCTCCTTGTACATGTGTGTGTATTGTTTCTGCTTTATCTTCTTAATATTTACAGCTTACCATATGGTTATAAATAAAAGATTTTTCTATTTATGAGTACTGTTTTTGAACAGATTAAATCTACTTGAGATTTTGGTATTTCTTTTGCTCCAATTACTACACATCTTTGTTATCTACAATTACATTTTCCTGAACAATCTTTTAATTAAGAATATACTGCAGAATCATTAATCAAATAAAACAAACTTACCCTAGCCTGATCAATCTCTTCCACTGAAGGCTTACGTGCAGCCTTCTTCCCAGTATGCCCTATCCTCTCCAGCCTTTTACAGCTTACTGTTGCATAATGGCTGATTTGAACATGGATTGGCCATTTACCAACCTCAGGGAAGTCAAATCCTGGATCCCTGTGTCTGTTCATATAGCCATCCAGGTATGACTGAAATTTTGGGGAAGGAGGGAAGAAGGCCAGGCAAATCGCCAGCAATTCCCAGCCTCGACGAAGACTTTCCCTGTGCAAGATAAAAGGACTTGAAATTTTTATTATATATAAAAACTGTTGAAAATAAGTTACAATTAAACATCCATAACTTATGAGTCATGCTTCACTGCTGGAAGTTTGAATTAAATAAAATTATCATGCCCTTTAAAGGTCTTTCACATCTCCACTTTCCACACAGCATCAGCTACAAAACTGCTATGACAATGAATGGATGTATAACACAAAAAAATTAAACTTGCAGCAACTGACATGTTTCACCCCTTTCTTCAAAATGATGATGTACATGCCAATAAACTGAATTCATGAAAGATTCAGCAAAATATATATTAACATAGTGCTCGATACACTTCTGCATCACTACCAGAGCTGTAACAAAGCTGTTCATGTAAACAAAGGTTTTTCCTCTTACAGCTCTGCACACAGCCTGAAGAAGGTTCACCGACCCTGAAAAAACCAACCTCCTTGGATTTTCTGTGGTCTGTCTGCAAATCTGTATGTAAAGTTCATCCCGCAGTCCAGGTTTCGAATAGCCATAATTACAGATGTCCAGAGCTACACTATTCAGAGTCATCCCAAGTTTGGCCTTACGATCACCCATGTATATCTGCACCAGCTTGAACAGTTCACAGGCATCCTTCTTCAGAGCTTTATCCGATACCACCAACATGGGTTTTCGTATCGGATCCTGTAATGACATTATGCATCATACCCAACACAACACGAAATCAAATTCTGTAAACTTCAAATGATTTGCATGGAAGTGGTCATAGACTGTTTCAATACATGATCCTGTTACACACCAGGACAGACTAATGAAAACTGATAGAATTCTAGACATTTTAACTAGGCACCCCACAAACACAAGTCGGAGGTGTCTCACTTGGGCAAAATTGCTCTGTTACAAATTATAAACTGGCGTTCTAACGATGACCATGCACATATAATGTATGATTTACCCACATCTCTACAGAAACCACAATACTCGTGTACCTTCCAGAATTTAAAAAAATTACACAATGCCTACATGCAGACATTAAAGGAAATACCTTAGGGGAAATACTATGTTAGCATATGATAAATCATACCTTTAAAGAACTAGACAGATTACACTTACCTTTGACCATGACAACATGTCACGCACAGAAAACTTTTTACGAAATATACCCTTCTTGTGAATATTAAGATTATCTTGAGCATATTTCTCTATATCGCTTTCTGAAGGTAGCTTTTTCTCACGGCTCAGGACTGGACGTGGTGACTGAAATCCAAAATAAAATAATCACAGTACAACATGCTGATACAAGTAGCTTAAGCCGGAAAAAATTTTTAGATACCTTTTTCAGAAGACACCATTCAGTTGACGCAATGTTCATCCTCATTGAAGGTGTTAGGAGTCTACAAGTTTACTATAAACTGTAATATTACAGCACTCAGATGTTACAACTGATAATACATGACAGTGCTTGTAATAACACAGACATATAAATTTAAAGACACGCCCAAAAAAGTACTGGCACTTAACAAGCTTATATCATAATTCTTTCACCTGTTCCATTTACAGGGTGTCTGATGAATTATAAAGAAACTAAAGAACGCAAAATCATGTCAAAGTGAACACTTCTTAAGGTGATGACAGCAGAATCCTTTTACTTTTACACATTATTAACAACACAAAACATGTTATGGTATTATGAAATTTTGGTATGTCACAGTGACATCCCTCAGTTGAAAACTTAGAAAATACTATTAGTGAAGACACAGAAGAAAACAGTAATATATACCTGAGCAACATGGGTGCATTTTTCATGTACTGTGAGTTACAGTTTTGGCCACATACCAAGTTCTAGAAAACTCCATATCTTTATGTCACAGCATTATTTACTTAATGTATCTACACTCAGCTTAATGCAACTCAAACTAAGCAAACAAAACTTGTGATATATGAATCCAAAATACTGACCCTTACAGAAAGAGAACATAAAAACTAGAAATGAGTATACACCGTGAGATTAAATGCAGTGATCACAGTGACATCTACATGGTTAGTGCATAAAATATTTACATATATGGACATTACGCAGCTAAAACTAATAAAACTTACATGCAAAGACATCCATGTAATGGCAATTTATGTGTCAGCATTGCTGTAGTAAAGTGATTACATTAAATATACAGAGTAAAATTAAATTCATACATAAGTTCTCTATAGCATAATTCCTTGATTTAGAAAAATAGCCAAAACTGTTACACAACATGTCACAAGACATTTAGTTTTTGATACACATATCACTGTCATGTAGCATGTTTATGCAGTCCCACTCACATGTACCAAAGAACTGGTAGCAAGATTTCAGGCAGCTGTCACAATGATTGGTGCCTATGTATTACTATGTGTTCAAGAAAATGGCAAATAATGCATTCCTTATACCTTGAAATGGATGAAGAAAGCATCAAAGACCTATTGTAGCTACAAGGCACCCACCATTTGTTCATTTAATACCTTATGCCATTTCACAGTGACATGTATATGTCTCAGGACATCTGCATAACAATTCTGATTTACCTTTTTACAAAAAATCGAACTATAAAGAACCCATGCTTGTTTCATGCTGTACAGTTGGAAGCATAGACTAGATACCAAATTAAACCTTCTGGGCCTTATGTCAGGTGTAACTGTGATGCAGTGAGATGCTCAAAATGGCAAACATAAGATACAGATGGCTGCCACTTAATGGCCTTCCTTTTGCACCTCTAATTTAAATTCCCATCTCCTGCATATTACACCAAGCATTTCATTCCATTGCCAAAGGGTTAATAGTCCGAAATTTCTAACATTCAGAAACGACGTGAGAAAGGGCACTTTTTCTTACAAACTCGAATCATTTTTCCTTAAACTTCACTACAAAATAAATGTTGAAGGATTTAAATGCATGTTGCCATTGTATCTTCTTCAAGAGGTATCTTTTTTCTGAAACATGATCATATTTACGTCTGCTAATAAGCAGATGTATGAAAAGCAATGCTTTTTGAAAACACAAATTTCACTCCAAAAATATTGGTTGCAAAGATCTAAGGACATTTAATGGACATATTTGGGGAACAGATCTGCCGCCATATTGACTGCCAGTGTTTATCACTGTACACAAATTACTAACCTGCAATGATCCAGCAACAATTTCCGTGCTGGCAGGGGAGTCAGCCTCAGTGTGGGAGGGTGCAGGAAGAGACAAGGGGCGAAAATAGTTACCAGCATGGCCATTTTCATTATGTAAACCATGATAATAACAAGGAATAGGAACTGGTGAAGTATGGGGCACTGGACTAAGCCGCAACTGAAAATACAAAATAAAACTGAAGAACAGAAAAACAAGAACTTTAACCTAAAAATGTGGACAACAGAGAAAAAAGTACTCGCAAATATTATGACAATGATTGTGATAATGGAATGGATTTTATACATGAAGCAGAATGCAAATCAACAAAAAATTCTATAGAAGTTACACACTGTGTTCACTTATGCTTCTAATATGCAGGTAACAACTCTTAATCAACGATCTCTTAAACTGCTGCATGATTAACATGTTTTCAAAAGACATCAGCACTATACACACTACAGAATGTTGCTGGTAGTGCTCTAAGTTTGATGTGCCTGACATAGCACGGTGTCTTAAACAGATGAACTTGTGCACGTCAGAAATAAAACTGGAAGCAGACATGAACAAACACCAGTAAATGGTTTACCTTTGTTAGCTTGAAATTTCACAAAGAATAAAAGTTCAGTTCTTCTACAGGGTGATAATTTTTTTGTGGCAACAAGGTAAAACATGACATCATTTAAAAGATTCTACACACAGTTTCATCAGTTTTCATTTTAGTGCTTATTCATTTTAACTGATACAATTTCAAGACCTGTTAAAGTTTCTTGTTTTGTCATTATGCCAGGCAATTGAATCCACTTTTTTCAGGCACTCTGCTTCTGTTTATAGTGTACATAAACACAGAACACAAATAAATAAATAAATAAATAAATAGGTGTGTCAAGCTGTAAATGCATTAGAATAATGGATTTGGGAATGAATAATTTTCTCTATCTTGTCCATGGCTATGAAGCCTCATGCTAAAAACTGCTGACCATTCTGCACTTATTTTACCTCTCACCAGACTTCTAACTTTTTGACAAATGGAAGACGAATTTTGAACAGCCTTTATGGATGACTACACACATCTACAAAGAGGATGAGTTACTAAGTACCTACTTTAACAACTAACCAGGGATAGAGCAATTCCTGTATCAAAACCATAGTCACTGTGACAACAGAACACAAAGTGTTTACTGAAACAGACATTTACATGCAAGAAGCATTCATTATACAACACTAGCATGCAAAATACACAAGCTTCAAAGAAATCCCAAGCCTATCAAGTTATCAAATATTCTGTTAATACCACACCTAACTCCAAGGCACTTGACATTATGTTGAGTAAACGACACAGTTCTTACTTCTACTGCATCCCAAAGCTTCATCACTGTGTTGACAAAAGCCCACTACAGGATTCCTTCCTGAGCCAACTCAATCCTATTCATACATCCACATCACATTTCTCTAACACACATTTTAAACCATGGGGTGCAAATGTCAAGGGACTTATTACAGGTGTTGGCAGTCTGTATGTGGCAGTAACATGACTCCTGTGTAAAAGTTTTCTGTCAACCCTTATATTTTATTTGCACCTGTCATTCACACATGGCAAGGTGGCAACTCCTGTTACTATCATTTGTTTGCTTGTGACAGTTGTTTATTGTCAATGTACAATTGTTCGCATTTCCATTCTCTGATTTACAAGTGCACTTGCTAACAGTCTATGAAAATGGCAACTAGTGAACAGCCACAGTGCAGATTTAAAAGCCCGATCCATATGCAACAGCAGGACATTTAAATGCCCACACAAGAAATTGGTATTATCATCACATTCTGGCAGTCACCACCATTTGTTACTTTTGATGGTTTTGCAGTACTGATCATTACTTTAC
>Ga0209755_10008418_pt1 | contig 11039 bp, 14 predicted proteins | sample TergutCo191P1_FD_187301 | JGI IMG/M metagenome (GOLD analysis project Ga0209755, IMG submission 187301) | Cornitermes sp. P1 segment gut microbial communities from Petit-Saut dam, French Guiana - Co191P1 (SPAdes) (version 2) | ecosystem: Host-associated > Arthropoda: Insects > Digestive system... | reverse complement strand
TGGCAATCATCCCCCTTTTGTTTTCAGAGTGATTATGTCATAAGATGGGGTGATTTACAATTAATTGTAATGTGATTGTAACTTGTGCGGTTGACGTGAGAATGAATGTTCGATGTTGTTTCGGATTTATGCTATCTTATAACCTTTCTAAAAAGCCCTACCTTTTTAGACAATATTACAGTTGTTGCCAAATTTCCCTGGCTAGTGTTTGGCAAATATTACCTATCTGGAAAGGTTCACCTTTTTAGAACACTTTTATTTTGTCACGATTCACCCAATTTTAATCATTATACCATAAAACGGTTGAATACAGTCTAAAATTTTGAGAACACGCGCTGTTTCGACTTAATTTTTTACCGAAAATCTACCATAACATTATTGCTCTTGCACAAAATTTGTGTTATAATTTGATTGCTCGATAAATTAAAACTTTAGGGGATTATTTTATGGAAGTAAATGCCAACTGTACCACACATGAACAAGACTTGATAGACTTAGAAAATAAAATAAGAACCGAAATTGCTATAGCCCTAATCAAGAAGAATGTCTCTGTTGAAAGGGTGTCTCGATGCACAAAAGTGCCACTTGAATGGGTTGTAGAGGTGGACGAAATCCTAACCCGTGAAACATGCTACAGGCGGCATATGAAGATGGCGTAGAGATGGGTTACAAAAAAGGGATTGATAAGTTTTTAAAGCATGGCTCGAAAATAATTCGAGCGCTAGATGAAGGTTCTCCAAAAGGGCAAATCGCTGACGAATACGGCATAGACGTAAATGCAATAGAAAATCTACGAGAAGTAATTAATGAACTAGAGCTAGTGTCACAACAATATATTGCAAATAGCGAGCTATGCTCGTGAGGCGAGGGGGTTTTATATAGTGGATTCAAGCTTGCTCTATTCTACAGAATATGGTGATTATTATAAAGGTCGTTGTGAAGAAGTATTAAAAAACGAATCGTATGAGAGTAAATTTCAGCTTATCTTGACTTCGCCGCCATTTCCCTTAAATAATAAGAAAAAATACGGCAACCTTAAAGGCTCCGATTATTTGGAGTGGTTCGGGAGTTTGGCAGAGGTGTTTTCTGATGTTCTTGCGCCAAACGGTTCTATAGTTATAGAGCTAGGGAATGCTTGGGAGCCCAACCGCCCTGTTCAATCACTGCTCCCATTACAGTCTTTGATGGAGTTTGTAAATAACGATAAAGCGAGCTTGAGGCTCTGTCAAGAGTTCATATGTCACAACCCAGCAAGATTACCTTCTCCTGCACAATGGGTGACAATTAAGCGCATAAGGGCTATAGACAGCTTTACACATGTATGGTGGATGTCTAATTCTGATACGCCTAAAGCAGATAACCAAAAGATTTTGCGACCTTATAGCAAAAGCATGAAGAGTTTGATTAAAAAACAAAAATTTAACGCCGGCAAGCGACCTTCCGAACACATTGTGAGCGAAAAGGGATTTCTGAAAGATAATGGTGGCAGTATCGCCCATAACGTAATTGAGCTAGACCAGATTGATGAAGATAGAGATGTTCGCTTGCCGTTTTCTACACTTAGCATCGCAAATACAAAGTCAAATGATTTTTTTACAAGAATATGCAAGGAAAGAGGAATTTCTCCTCACCCAGCGAGGATGCCGCTTGAATTAGCTAGTTTTTTTATCAACTTTTTGACCGAACCTGGAGATTGGGTTTTAGACCCATTTGGCGGCAGCAACACTACGGGATTTTGCGCAGAGCGTGAAGGACGACATTGGGTCAGCATTGAAGACGATATTGAATACGGCAAGCAATCTAAAATGCGCTTTGAGGAACCCGCTTTAGGCGCGATTATCAAGGATGCAGGAGGATTTTAGTTATGGCACTGACGCAGATAATACAAGGATTGGCGACAATTGACATTTTCAAAGAGGCGAAGCAGCCTGATTTGTTTATAGGTCGCCCTTACTACTTAGATTTTGACAAAGCACACATGTTGATTGCAGACTCTTGGAAGGAAAAGGTTAAAGGCATACCCCAAGGTACGTTCATTCTGGCATTTTATGAAAACGAATACGACAATGTAGAGGAGTGTCTTTTATTGCGTGCCTTAAAGCCGTCTATTCCACCAACTGATAATGATGTAATTGCTTCAATGGTGGAATATTACAAAGATAACTTGCAAACATCAGGTAAAGAAAATCAATTAGACGACTACACAAGGTACACTTTTAGTTTTTCTGGCATGGAGTGCCATATTCTTGGTACATTTTTTAGGAATAAGGAAGGTCAAATTGAATTTGGAGCTGACGTTGAAAATTTTTACAGTGCCCATCATTATGCGGCATATAAGCCTTCTGACAAAATCCTTGAGAGAATCGTCAATTTTAGGGACGGAAATTCCGTTGTGGGCGGAGGTGCAGATGTACGCATCGGTGAAGTTCGATACAGCTCTAGCCGCCGCTTTCAAGAGCTACAGGATAAAGTGCCTGTTTACATAACCCCTTCTGACTTTCTTGGTAAGCGCACGGCTCTTTTTGGTATGACTAGAACAGGTAAGTCTAATACTGTGAAGAAGGTTATCGAAGCTACAACCGACATTAGTTTGAAGGCTTCGCTTGAATGCTCAAACCTCGAAGCAACCGACTCTGCTGAAAGCACTCAAGTATTTGAGGAGAGTGGTATTCCAAAGTATAAGGCTGGTCAGATAATATTTGACATGAATGGTGAGTATGCTAATGCAAATTTGCAGGATGAAGGCACGGCTATATTTGAAAAATACAAAGGAATAACAACGCGATACAGTGTTGAAGAAAAAGATGGATTTCAAATAATGAGATTAAATTTTTATCAAGAGTTGAAGGAGGGCTTCGCTTTCATCTGCAGCTCGCTTTCTGGCGAATCAGGCGACTATGTGAAAGATTTTTTAGCTATAGACTGGGAGGAGCCTGATAAAAACAATTATTCCGACCGTACGCGCTGGGCTCGTAGAGTTGCCGCATATCAATGTTGCCTAAAAATGGCAGGATTTAATGTGCCTACGAACCATAAAGTTTTTTTCTCAGGCAACAAAGATATTAACTCCAAAGCTTTTAGGGGCGTTGAAAAAGACCCCTCAAAAGGAATCACCTTGGACGAAGCCATCACTTTTTGGGAGTGGACAGCCAATCAAATTATGCTAAAAGATAAGGGTGATGAGTTTTTTACTAAAAATAGCGACTGGGCAGATAAGGAATTGAGGGCTATTTTGTCTTTTCTTATGCAAAAAAGAGATTTAACTAACGCTCATGTTAATGGATGGATGAAATTTAGACCGATAAAAAAATATCACTCGCCAAATTCAAAGAATTCGTTTGAAGGCGATATTGTTGGGCGTTTGCGAAAGGGCGAAATAATTATCATCGACTTGTCTCAGGGTGACCCCGTTCTACAAAAAACCTATGCAGAGATGATTTGTGTACGTATTTTTAACGACGCTATGAATCGGTTCATAAACATGCAGCCAAACAACTTTATACAATTTTATTTCGAGGAGGCTCACAACCTCTTTCCTCAAAAAGACGATAAAGACCTAAGCCGTATTTATAACCGCATAGCCAAAGAAGGTGCTAAGCTAAATATAGGTTTAATTTACGCAACCCAAGAGGTTAGCTCTATTTCTTCTAACATTTTGAAGAATACGCAAAACTGGTTTATAGCTCACTTAAATAACGATGATGAACTTAGGGAGATAAGGAAATTCTATGATTTTTCTGATTTTTGCGAAAGCCTAATCCGTTTCAGTTCCGGGAGTGATAAAGGCTTTGTTCGCATGAAAACATACTCTAATGCCTTTGTTGTGCCTGTTCAAATTGATAAATTTGAAGTCAAGGCAGAGGGAGGTGTTTAGTTTTGAGTTATGGTAATGCGTTTTCAAATAAGCCATTTGAGCGAGCCAGCAAAACGGCACATACTCAGATAATAAACGACCCCGATGTCAAGAGTTTTATTTCGTCATGTCACCTCCCGCCTTTATTGGGTGAAATTGACAAAAATGACCTTAAATTGAATACACTTAGTGACATAGCTAGCAAACCCATCAAGCATTATTTTGCCATTGATGGAGGGTATTCTAATGTGGTCGTGCGCCCGCAATTCCCTTCTGCCACCTTTGCATTTTTTCAGTTTGGGGCACTTTATTTTAGCGGAAAAGACCTTGCAGAGCTTGAGCAAAAGCCTTTTATAGACCCATCTGATATGTCTAAGCTGCAACAAATCGAACGTTTCAAGTTGCAAATACCTACTAAAGGTATCACCCTAAAGACAGAAAATGGTTTAATTTCGTCAGTTAGAAAGTCTATTCATGACTTTTTTATCAGCAAGCCAGAACGACAATCTAGCTTTGCTTCTGCACTTAAGTGGCTGGTTTTCGAGGAATTTGATAAATCGACATCCGTCGATACATGGAAATTGTCTAGTTGTCCATCGTGCGGAGAAGGTGTCCATATTGAAAAAAGTTCGCTAGGCACAAACTATAAAGCTCTTTGCCCAGTTTGTAATGCAGATGTGTTTTTAACCGACATTTTTAGACTGCATGAAGCAATAGATAACGAGTTAGGTGCAGGAGGAATCTTGGGATATTTAACTACAACGGTTGAACAAATTATCGTCGCCTACCTCATAAAGCAAATGCTAACAACGAAAAGTGATTTGCTCGGTGAAGTGCTTTTTATAAAGGATGGCCCGCTTGCTTTTTTCGGACAAACTGCAAATATGCACAAGCCTATGAGGAAGCTTATAGGCTATTTGCAGGCAAACTATAATATTTTTCTTGCAGGAGTGGAAAAGTCAGGTGCTTTCGTTGAACATGCGGCTCAAATGTCTCATAATTTCTCAAGTGGTCAATACATGGTTTTAGGCAATAAATACATCTATAAGTATATTATACCTGGAAAATCAGAAATTGACAAACCTTACGCTTCAACGACATACTATGGACATAAAGTGATTTTCAAGTCAGAAGATGGCAATATGTATGTAGTGACAATTCCGTGCCAAGACTTGTTAGTAGAGCCTCAGCCAAGTGACCTTAAAAATTTAGAAGTTATTTTAAGAAATGTATCTACTTTGAAATGCGACCTATATTCAAGCTCTCTTATGCCGATTGTATTGGTAAATAAGTTGGTTTCTTTGGCATCTCATCCAAGCTCAGATTTGTTGAGGACATTCACGCAAGCTACGCTTGGTTAGTCGCATTTTGTCGATATTGCGCTGACCAGAACGCACTAGGAGGTAAGGCATATGTTTAATGATTCTAGCTATGAAATAAAAAGGCTTTTGGATGCGCCTGAAAGCGAGCATCTTGAGTTTAAGGAAGCGAAAAATCGTTATGATTTCGAGGAGATGGTCAAATATTGTTGTGCACTTGCAAATCGTGGTGGTGGTAAGTTTGTTTTGGGCATAAGTGATAAACGACCACGCAAAGTTGTGGGGAGTAGTGCTTTTGAGCAGCCAGAACAAACTCGCAGAGCCTTGATGGATAGATTAAGAATTGGTGTAGATTTTCGAGCTTATGATTCAGAAGGTAAAAGAGTGCTTGTTTTCGAGATTGCTTCTCGTCCAATCGGGCTACCTGTAGCGATTAAAGGGGTGGCTTGGTGGCGTGAGGGTGACAGCCTTATTCCGATGCCTGAGGAAGTGCGGCATCGGATTTATATGGAAAGCGGGCATGATTTTTCTGCTGATATTTGTGTGGGTGCGGTGATTGGCGACCTTGATAGTCTTGCAATTGAAACTTTTCGTACAATTTGGGCAGAGCATAGCAAGAATACTCGAATCGAAGCGATGTCTGCCGAGCAACTTTTGCGTGATGCTGCCGTGATTACTGACGGGGGCATTACTAATGCTGCTTTGATTTTATTTGGTAAACATGAATCTCTAAGGAAATTTTTGCCGCATACAGAAATTATTTTTGAATATCGCTCTTTTGAGTCGGCTGGGCCTGCTAATCAGCGAGAGGACTTGCGGAAGGGATTTTTTGGATGTTTTGACCGCATTTGGGAGCTTGTGAATTTACGAAATGACAAGCAGCACTATCAGAAGAAATTTCAATTGCTTCCGATTGATACCTTTAACGAGCGTGTAGTGCGTGAGGCGGTGCTTAATGCCGTAAGTCATCGTGATTATCAAATGAGTGGCAGTATTTTTGTGCGGCAGTATCAAACAAGGCTTGTTGTGGAAAGTCCTGGCGGATTTCCGAAGGGGATTACCGTTGACAATATTCTTGACAAGCACGCCCCACGTAACAGATTGATTGCGGATGTTTTCCAGCTTTGCGGGATTGTTGAGCGTGCAGGGCAAGGCATGAACTTAATTTTTGAAATGGCCGTTAAAGAAGCCAAGCCTTTGCCGAATTTCAAGGGTTCGGATGCTTACTTTACCAAACTCACTCTTGAAGGGAAGGTTTTTAGTGAAAAAGCACTTGCATTCATCAAAAAAACCGATGAAAAAATCTTGCTGTCTATGTCTACGGAAGATTATTTGCTTTTAGCTAGGTTTTTTACACTAGAAGCTGGGGAGTATGTGAAACATGATGAATTTGACAGCTTGATCAACCTTGGGCTTGTGCGGCAGACGGAAATCGGTTTTGAGCTTATCGACACATCTGTTACGATAATGAACGGCGTTCAATCGCTTGATGCAGTCGCTTGGCAGTCGCTTGAAATTAGCGAGCAAAACGGGCGCATATTAGAATTTATTGCAAACAGCGAAAAAGTCACGACCGCGCAAGTTGCTGAATTTATAGGAAAATCGCCTAGCTACACACGAGGAATAATGCAAAAACTGGCAAAGCTTGAGTTGATTGAAAAGCATGGTGATAATCGCTTTGCCACTTATTCTATAAACCACAACCGACTGTCAATTGACTCTGAATAAGTCGGTTGGCAGTCGGTTGATAATGCGATGACCGAGTGCATTAAGCCGACTTGCTAAAAAATGTATGAACAAGGATGGATTTTTGTATTTTTTGATTAAAATTAGCTTAAAGCATATAATAATTTTGAATAAAACGCCGATTCGTCTTGTATATTCAGAACATCCTTAATGTCCTTTTTGATATAGGTTTGAAAGTAGGAGCTGTAATAGTCTGACCAATCGTGCAAGTCGCTGGCTGTTCGTGAAGTTCGGGGAAAAACCCTTGTGGATGATGGAAACTGTCTTAGCATAATCAAAACCCATGCACGCCTTTTCTCTCTCAGTCATATTTTCCTGCGTAGGCAAAAAAGGCTTGCGATACGCAATTCTATCAATCTCGCGCATAGAAAGCCCGAGCATCTTAATCACGCCAGCCCAGCAAGGCTGTCGCTAACATTTTTCATCAGTTTCAAGCTCTGCGAGCCAGTAAGATAAAACTGCCCCTTTGCCTTACCCTCATCAACAATAATGGGCGGCTTGTTCATCTCGAAAAACAACGAAGGGCTATCCTTCACACTCTCCCGCACAAGCGGGCGGTTGAGTGTGATATAATTTATGCCTCCGTGAACTTCTCTAAGCATAGTTGACCTGCCTATCTGTCGCGCGCCAGTTAAAACTAAGGGTGTAGACAACCAGTAGGGTGAAAGTTATGCCGTTGCGCGCTTTGCGCGCGCACCTCTGGAAACTGTGTTGTCGAACAACCCGCGAGAATGAATGGGTGTTTCAACGGTTATTCCAGCATTGAAAATGCAGAATAAACAGTTAAAACCCCTTTTGCCGGTTTGAAGCAACCGAAATTGTCACAAAACTGTAACCCCAATAACTTGACAAATGCTGTCGTCTCATGGTATGATGTCAGCATAAATGTTTTCCAGATTACATGATAATTTCAGATTATATTGTTGCCAATCAGCTAATCTCGAGCAAATGCTCCATAATGCCAAATGCTGATTGAACCCAGAATAAAAGTGTTGCTATTTTTGTCGCAACCAATGTTTTTCAGAATATCCTGCCAAGTATGGCGCAACCTGCGTCCAGGTAGTTGTTAGCGTCTGGCGAAATCAATATCAAGCGGCAATATTAACACAGTTGCCATTGCCGTATTAGACACAAACCAACAACAACGAATTGACCACCTCTCATTTTCGGTCACATAACTAACAACAGGAATGAATACAAGCACTTATCAAAGATGCTTGGATTCATTCCTTTTTTGTTTTTGTGCTTCGTTTCTGCTTTGTGGTAGGCTTAAGTCTCATATTGCAATTGTTTGTTCTTAATATGGCTGCAATGGTTATTTGGCTTATCTTTTCTATCACACAGAGAAAGTAACATCTATAATGACCCAAGGCATGGTGGCCTATCCGTAAAACACCAAGGTGTAGTGACCTTAACACAAACACTCATCACCAGGCAGATGTAAAAAGCTCGTGCTTTGCCTGAACAGTAAGTTCACTTTACTTGCCTTATCAACTTTTCACGAGAGGAGTCATTATTTGTATGCCAAAAAATAAAAGTCTTATACGTCAAGTCTCCGAAACACTTGAAGCAAAACTACGATTCGGAGAAAGTAAATATCAGGCTAAGAAGTCAAAAGATACCCATAGCGGTATATATTCTTACAGCACTCACAAGACATATCTCGCTAAGGGCTGTGCTTTTGCTAAATGGGCAAAAGACCAATATGGATGCCGCACTCTTTTAGATGCTCGCAGATATGTTAATGATTATCTTCAAGAACACATAGACCAAGGCTATGCGCCATCTACACAGAAAACCATAGCCAGTTCTTTAGCGAAACTGTATGGCTGCTCCACCAAAGACTTCATTCCAACACAAGTACGCCATAGGGCAGATATAACCCGTAGCCGATTAGGCAAAGCCAATGCTAGGTTCTCAGAAAACAGAAATAAAGAATTTGTTGATTTCTGCAAGGCTACAGGACTTCGTAGACATGAGATAAAGAATTTGAGAGCGGAGAATATTCGATATGATGAAGCTACGAAAGAGTATTTAATTACCAACCTCAAAGGCAAAGGTGGACGTGTTCGAGAGTGTCCTATTCTTTCCAAAGATGCAGTAGAACGAATACTCAATACCCCTGTCGGTCAGAAAGTCTGGCTTAGAGTTCCTGCTAATGCTGACATTCATTCTTATCGGGCGGAATATTGTAAAGCTATTTACGAGAGACATGCTCGGCCTGTTACGGAGATTCCGAAGAAAGACAGGTATTATTGCCGTGGGGATTTGAAGGGTGTTGTTTATGACAGGCGGGCTATGGCGGTGGCTTCGCAGGTGTTGGGGCATAATCGGATTGGGGTTATTGCTTCTGGGTATTTGTATAGTGTGGGTGTAAAAGGGGGAATCTAGCATGAAACAATATGTATGCGCTAAAAATATACAACAACCGAAAGGACGTGTGTTCGTGAAGGACAAGGGCAAAAAAGAGATAAAGGTGAACCTGCATTTTAACGACAGGGGCGATAGTTTGCAGAAAATCATGGAAAGGAATGTTTTTGACTTGAATAAGCGGTTGCCCTGATGTATAATGATTGTGATGGGTAATTGCTTGCGACTGGAGGGTTTGTATGAATCAAGCAGGCATGAGCAGTTACAGTAAGAATTGGAAAGTTGCGTGTTATATACGGCTGTCTAAGGAGGATGAGAAGGGGCGCGGGGTGAGTCGCGAAAGCGAGAGCATTGTTAATCAGCGGAATTTGTTGATGAGTTATGTGAATGATAACAACCTGACGCTTGTGGGCGAGTATATCGACGACGGCGTGAGCGGCACGACCTTATTAAGGGTATGATAACGATACTCCTGCGAAAAAACACAAATTTTGAAAATCGGTGGTCGGAATAACTAGGTAAATTTCAAAGCATCTAATTCGAGCAACTCGCCACACCTATATAGATGCGGCGAGAGGTTACGAGTGTTAGTCAAGACTGGCATACAAGCTATTTCTGTTTTTGCGATAGCCTTTAAATATCGTTCGCTGATATGTGCGGAATGTTATCTGTTCACCTATACTTTGGGCATTTCTCCAGTCGAAAAAGCTGGTTTTTGGCTTGTTTCCATTTGACGATTGTGTCTGTATGAAATCGCAGACGAGCTTGGTTGCTTTATCCGAGGGATTGTCGCTACTTGCACTTGCAGATATTTTATTCACTATGCTTGACATGTCATCCCTAATTCTGCCAGAAATATCTGGACAATTGTGGAAAATGAGTACAAACCAAAATTCTCTTTGAAGCATGGGGCTTTTTTCAGTCACTTTGCTAATTTGAGCTTGAATAACTGACTCTACCTGTGTCCGAATCATATTAGAAAAATTTTGGTAATATTTGGAGTATACCAAAATATTAGCCCAAATAATAGGGTCATTTGCCAATTTTGCTTTTTCAATCAGAGCATTTTCAGTTTTTGAATCTAGCGATATTCCGTATTCGCTAAAAAATGGAAACCAATCGCGCAAGTCAAAAATATTTCCTTGAGAGAAAATAAATGAGTATAGGCGAAATTTATTCTGTAAATTGTAACTTGCACCGCTTTCCTCTTTGAAATCAATATCGCCATTAAGATATACGATTATTGAGATAACTTTCCGAGTTTGGTCGAACGCTGGGCAAAATGCGTACAAAAATAAAGCCAAGTCGATGAGAAGCATTGCTTTCTTTGGTTTTTCTTTGCTTACTAAAGCATACCCATCCTTTTTGCTACTGACCTTTTTGAGCAAAGTAGTGAGCATATAGGATATTATGGTGCGTCTATCTTCTGGAAAGTCATTCATCAAAGCTACAATTTCATCCTTCAATCTGTCAACGTTAAAATAGCTATTCTTTACCAAAAAACGCTCCTCAATCGGCAGAGATGTAAAGAGAGGGTCGTTAGTTTTGTAGAAAAAACCTCCAATTGTATCTGAAATTTGGCGTGTTCGCTCGAGCCATCCCTTGCTTCCGAATGGAGTTTTGCCAGTCACAATCTTTAGCTCATGGCAACGGTGCATAAACACCCAACCCACCACGATTTTCTCCAAAAAGCTGAAAATCACTTGCGATAAGCACGAAAACTACCATGTTTCGTATGATTCTGCTCCCTA
>Ga0209755_10008417_pt1 | contig 11039 bp, 9 predicted proteins | sample TergutCo191P1_FD_187301 | JGI IMG/M metagenome (GOLD analysis project Ga0209755, IMG submission 187301) | Cornitermes sp. P1 segment gut microbial communities from Petit-Saut dam, French Guiana - Co191P1 (SPAdes) (version 2) | ecosystem: Host-associated > Arthropoda: Insects > Digestive system >... | reverse complement strand
AGAGCAGTGGACTCGAACACAACACAGACGAAAACTTGAATACAGAAAATTTCTTATTTACACTATCAATTGCATGTTACTGAAACTTAGTGTTAAATGAGCGAACATTAAATGGAGTTTCCACTTTATTATGTAATAACTTCCACTGAATGTTTTAATTAGCTTATGTGTATAACCATCAGGCAAAAGCAATGGAAAAGCTGTGGTAGCAACAATATGAATCTGTATACAAATGCAAGGGAACTGATAATGGGCTTGGTTACATCTTTGTTTGTGTACAGACTGTAATTTTCATTTAAACATAAAAATCTAATATTTATGAGGCATAAATAGCAAACTTTCATAATGAAACTTCTGTATCCTCTTTCTTTGGCATTACTACTGTAGGTCTCAGCTGCACAAATAGTTTCTGCCCTTTGTAACATGTTTAAAAGCTTATGCACAAGCACTCTGACAACCCACCGCCAGCAATGTCATGCTTTTAGCCTTAACCATGCACAAAATATTATATACAACACAACAAAACTTACCTATTAAGGGTCTGGTCATACAGCATCAGGATGGGAAGATAGGCCCAATCATTTGGAAATGCTGGCCCCAACCCATTTTCACTAGCAGTCTGTGATGAAATGTCAAGAGAACACTGTTCATTCACTTCACCCAGGTGAAGGGCTAACTGGTAACAGTGCCAAAAGCTGGGAATCCTGGAAACAAGTTCAGCACTTCACATTTACAATTAAGAGTTCATGTGAATGAAAATTACCTTGCCATATCTCATAAAAAATCTACCAACTCTTCACATGCGATATAAAAGTAAAGGTATACGTTCAACCATTCCTTTCCTTGGAACTGGATGTTGGTGGTGGACAGTTTCACACTCCATCCACTTGATACTAATCATTATGAGAGTGGATAGGGTCCAAAACCAGTTGGGACAAAGTGAAAATACCCTCCCAGCTGGGAATCAAACTGTACAGCCTACAGCCTACTCACTTTGCCCATTCATCACATGACACAAAAATACAAAATAATAACTACAAGACAATGAGCTATGAGTGAACAGGGTGTGGTCATTATGGCCAAGAAAACTTCCATCTACCTACATAGTGTTGGATCAGCAGCATATCCACAGGCATGTGTTACAAATATGCCATTTCCAACAAACATAAATGTTATACATCATCCAACTACTGTACAAGAATCACATAACCTCTTAAACTGGGCATCACAAAATGTTGGAAGCACATGCGACGGAAGCACCTACCACAAAAAGCTGTGTGTTTGATGGACTCTCAAAAGTACACTGAACTGAAAATCAGAGTTCTGCAAACAATACATTGCACAGTAGTGGCCTGGCATGCAGGTGACTACTGTAAACTGTTTTTGTGAGTGCAGCTATATATGTGAATTTAACACAGAAGCTGGTTTGGATTCATGTAGTGAAGAAGATAATCATACCATCCACGAGAAATGGATATGGATAAACACTGAGAAGGAAGATTACAGCAGTTCTTATGCATCTACAGCCAATGAGCTTGCAACATGCACCATTTCCAGTAGCAATGAATTGTATGATGATTGCAAGGGTGGCAGGAGGAATGAAGGAGAGGATGAATGACACAAACAGAAGTTGGAACCAATACTGAGCTCTACCAAAGCACACAATGCTTTCAAAACCGTTACACCATTCTTTTGTACACACCACTGACAAGCATGATAAACAGAACATTTTTACACTAGAATTTGTGCTGTTTCATCTGGAACCATAAGGTTTCAAAAAACTGGCTGTCAATTATGGACTGCTTTGAAGGAAGTAATTTGCACACATACATTAAAATAACTTTTCTTTGTTTATCGTTTCTGTATGCCCAGAAAAAAAATTTATAATTCTCATTTTGTGTTGTTTTCTTGTATTTGCCACATTTAACACTTGCAAATGTCATTTTCCCAAGTTTATATTTTATGTTAGCTGTGCCTTCAGAAGTGATGGACATATGATTCACTGTATTAAGTTATGGACATACTATCTCTTAAATAAACAGGGTGGATGTGGAAGAGGATTCATCTGGCTCAGAAAAGGGACAAGTAGGGGGCTCTTGTGAACACTGTAGTGACCTATGGGTTCCATCAAACGGGGGAATTTCTTCCCTACCTGACAAAGTATGGGCTTATCTGTTCCACAGAGGTGGTAAGTCAGTTATTACACCTCAACTCTTCGACATGTATTTTTACTTAGAAATCAGACTAATGCACGTACATGTTAACACTGCTTCATTCACACTGTTACACTCCTGTATGTTTCAGCCCTCAGGTGGCATCCTCAGGGAGTACTGATACATTTCATGAGCATGGTTAACAAAATATATGTCCAGATGTAAATATTTGGAAGTCAGAACATATTTATATGTAATTATATTAATTATAAAATATAAAATACAATATAATATATACAGACAAGATAAAGTTTTTCTATACATGCACCTACAGTGTAAACAGCTGTGAGCAGGAACCCAACTTACTTGTTTGTAGCATTCATCAGCAAAGTGTGTATTGTAACTTGTTCCTGCTCTGATGACATGTCAGCTAGTTTCAACGCCTCCAGTTTGTAGGCCACATCAGAACAGTCACTAGAAACATAAAATAACATCAACATTACAGTCTTCTGAAATCCAGTGTCACCCCCGAACAGTGATTTTAGAATAATCTACAACACAATACAAAACTAATGACTAGTATCCCACAGATTTATCTGTACAGGTGAAGCAGAGGACCAGGTGGAAGTGGGCTGTCAACTTCTTCACGCTCCAGCCACTTTACTCCCAGGGAAAGAACACCAGCACCCACTCAATAGGAGACTTAGAGGGACCCACAGCCAACTTGGATGTTTGCGACAAGAGAAAAATCTCCTGCCCCTGCTAGGAATCAAACCCCAGACCAGCCAGCCCATAGCCTCGTCACTATACCGACTATGCTATCCCAACTCCTGACTTTAACAATACACTAGTAGAAATTCGTGAGAGAAATGACAACAATGCATTCATATATATCTCAACATTTTGTAGAATTGGTCTTTGGAACCCACAGGGACCGATGGAGTGTCTTGCAATAAATATACATACATTACATGGGTGTGGCTGTAATGTCTGTGGTACAACAGTGTTCATAATCGATGCCATTTACTGGGAAAGCACTCTAAGAAATGGTACATCCTCTCAAGTGCACTAGTCACACATTGATGATTGCCCTCAGGAGTGCACAGATATGTACACCATCTGTGTACAATCATAATTCCTGTGACAAGCTAGTATTCATCATATCAACAAGACTGTATCATGCTAAGGTTTATACTTACCCAAAGAAGTCAGAGTTAAAAATCACATGGCTAAAAATTTCCTTGGCAAGGAACTTCTCATCTGCAGGTATCACAGCAACAAGCACAAGTGCCAGGGAATGGAACAGACCAGCATGCTGAAAATTCTTCAAGAAAAAGGTGAAGTTTTTTAAAGACTCAAGAAAAGTGCAGGTTTCAACAATCATTTCTAAAGTACAATCTTGCCAACTGCTTCACTTATCATAAAACTAACACTTCATCATCAGTGTGCATTATTTAATCAACAGTGTGCATTATTTAACCCACTGCATAAGAACACTGTGCACCTCATAACTGTCAAGAGCAGTCTGTCTGTAAGTTCCACATTATCACTAACATTTTATTTTTGTTCATCATTCAAGATATCATAATGATGAGAACTCAGTGACTTTCAACTAACGGCCCCATTGTTCATATTTATTGTATGAAGAATGGCACTGTGGCACTAGCAATGTTCCCGTCTAACATGCATGCATAAGCGCCATGCCAGTATTGATGACAGAAATTAAAAATGCCCAATCCAAGCATTTCATAATGAGTATCATAGACTGGACAACTGGTCAACACAAGACTTGCTAAAACCCTGACACAGGAAAATGGTCTAAATAATATTTAAAATGTCGGTTTAACTCTCTCTCACACACACACACACACACACACACACACAAAATCTGTTATAAAAACCACATTGTTAATGCTCTTTACACTCAGAATCAGACAAAATGCATAATTACATAGCGGGTAAAATACATTTCTTTTAAATGTTCAAGCAGGTGGGCATATAGCAATCAAGGTGCTTCAAAGACCAAACAGGGTACTAGGTTGCCATATTTGGAAAATGAGCATGTAACTACTTGCATATAAAAGAAGAGCAGTACTCATTATGCCATAACTAATGATGTATATAACTAACCCACTAGTTCTCGAGCACTGGACAGGAGACCAATACAGAACCACAAGCTTAAGGAATTACTGATAAAGTAAATAACATAAATAAAGTAAGTTCCAGTTGATTATGGCCACTAACATGATAACTTGCCAAAGAAAACTAAGATTAGGATGTGCCCATTAATATGACTAAAAAGGTGAGAATGTTTCCTGTATGTGCACTTACTGTAGCTGGCAAGACAATCTTGAGGAGTTTCAACATGTCTGCCAACATTGTAGTCTCAACATGAGTGAACCAGTTGTCACCTGCTTGAAGTTTCTGCCTTCCCAGCTGAGCAACATACTCCAGGATATGGGGGTTGTCAAGGAAATGCTGTATACTCTGCAATGCACAATTATACATTATTATACAACTCCTTTGCTTGGCATACACCTGTACATGTAAAAGTGCTTTCTATCTACCGGAAACAAAAAAAGAAAATAAATTACAATAAAAAAATGGTCCTCCACACTCAATTTCTTTAGCTTTGATTCATCTCGATGGGCCACTGATCGCAGACTATGTTCAGAGTCTTTTACGGTTTTGTGCGTGTGAGGGCACGCATGCATGCGTGTGCATGGAGGTGCATATGTGCACTTTTCTGCATTTTAAATGCATGGGATGTTGTGTTGCCCATTTGTGACATTTATACAATGCAGGGAGCAGTTTCTTTGCAACATTTATAGTGCAAATATAAATTTCTATGACATATTTTTATCTTCTCTTACTCTTCCCCCTTTTACATCTTCAAGTGTCATTATCACTTTATATAGGTCAATGGGCAGGATGTCCGAAAGGCTTTATGTTCCCACAGTTCCCTTCTCAATTTGGTACCAGATTTTTCCTCTCTTCTTTATATTTTCTATTATCTGACAATGGTTGCAACATACCTGTTTCCTTTACATGTCAATTCTGATGCTCTTCTCAGTAGCCTAAGTCTTACCATTCTCTTGACATTGCAATCACTTCTCTTTTAACCGTATTAACAACATGCCCAAAGCAAACTCAAGAATGATAAGTCTTTCAATATAAATTACTGAGTAAAATTATGCAACTGCACTCAACTGACCTCTAGATGAATCCCTCGGTGCACAGAACATACAGATGCAAGAAAGTGTGCAAGACCCTGAAGTAAGGCCAGTGGAGATGTGGGGTTTATGGATGGCATTACATCCCTCCCTCCCCACATGAGTGCCCCAAGGGATGGAAGTGACGGAGGATCACGATCCATCCCAGAGCGTTTCTTGCCCAGAAGACAGGAGCTCAACCTGTATACAACAAGAACCCTGTCTTATTCACTGTTGGTGTTGCTTCATTATGTATCACAGAAATCGGATGTGCCATGGCTCAGGCAGCTAAGTCACCAGCTACTCCCCATGAAAACCCAAGTTTAATCCCAGACTATTATGAGTATATGTGGGAACTGTGGTGAACAAAATGCCACTAGGATCGACTTTTCTACTAACACTTCACTCTTTCCATCAAATGCTCTATAATCATATTTCATTCATCCACCACAGACACTATGTCATCTTAGCACTTGACAGAATCCCTAAATAATGGACCCCTCTTCCTCACCTGATTTCACAGTGTCTTCTTGATCTTAACACCTTCCTAACACATCGGCCACAAGATAACACTGTGCAGTTTAGGGTCATGAAGGATAAAATTGTTCCACTACCAACAGCTACGTTCACAACATAGGGAGCATCTGTCATAAAAGAACATCAATTTGTTGATGTCTAAGAAAAGAGAAAATAAATTTTGAAGACAGGAAACAAAACCTATCGCTTTATGTATACAATTTGTGGAGATTAACAATGTGACAAGGACAACTTTTTTAGTGGTTTCATCAATCTGAAGCTGGAAAAATGCCTGCAAAAGTGATCCATATCTTTGAAAACCATCAATTGCTGGAACCACTGAATCAGTAAATGAAGCACATGACTCGCTGCAAAATATCCACACACTGACTTTATGAAATGGCTTATGAGGTAGTCAGGTCCTTTGATTCATGTCAGACCATTTAAAAAAAGGTTTGTGAATGAGGTTTGTCTCACCCAAGAGCATTCCACAACTGCTGGCAGTGCCAGTGTGCGTCTTCTGACATGATAATATGTGCAGCAACAAACAAGGTGAAATATAAATCTGTAGTTACAACATACAAACTAAGCACAAACCCTCACAATGGAATTACTCTACCTTGCCACAAACCAGAAAAAACCAAAATAATGCCAAATTTTTTCTTTGATTTCAAGGGAATTGTACACAGATGTAGTCTTCACACAGACTAGTGACAAATGTTTATATTAAGAGTACTGCCTCAATGATACAATGCACCATACACAGTCACAAATATAGGCACATGGTAATTGGCATATTCTTTATGTCAGTGCACCTTTCCATTCAGGGAAAAACTCATCTTGCATTCAGGTAGTGTATCCTAATGAAGATACTCTAGCAGACCAAATGGTTAGAAGCAGAGTAACCCCACACTCAACACATTTTTTTCAGGTAAGTTTTAACTATACACAGTTGCAAAATAATTAAATATATGACAAGAAGATCCGCCAAACACTGAAAAATTTATATACCTGTGGATAAACATTACTCAACCACTGTGGAGGCTGGCAGTATCAATTACCCAAACACTGTGTGAATGTTTGACGTCCAAAAATGAATTTTCAGCAACAGTGTGGTCCTCAAGTGTCAGTACCCATGCAATCCTGCTTTTCCTGTAAGAAGTCTGTTCTACATGATTTAGCCAAACATGCTGTGATCACTCTCCTTAACCCTCATGCTAGATGAGGGATTACTGTACAGTACTTCCATGTTAACAGTCTCAGATTCAACAACATCAGTATCCAATAAAAAACAAAAATTCCTTTTGTCAAACATGAAAACTCATGAACATGGCAAACACTAAGTTTCTATCACAGCCTGCAACCTATATGTATATCCTCTATACCAGCCACTACCTCATCATCAACCTATTGAACTTGGGTGCTCCCATCTAAAATGGATTATTTTATCACATCAAGGTCAGAAGACAGAAGGAAGGGCAAGTAGATTATAAATACAGATTCAGTCACAACAAATGATACTCACTTTACCCTACTACATATCAGTTTGAAGTTAAAACTGCACATAAATGGCACAACAGATGACTTCATCAGATCCTCAATCTCCTCAAGCATAGAAACAGAATCCACTCCAGACTGAAACCCAAAATAGCCTATAATGAGCTTCAAGTCTCATCAATTTACACATCAACATATCCAAAAATTAGACTACAATCCTCAACTAATGAGATATAACTGGATCTGTATGTGGTTGTAACTCCATGGCTGTATTGCCAAAGCCTCAATTTTGAAAATGGTGTACATTATATGAACGGGTGCTTGAAATCAATGGGGCAGGGCATTCAGGGAAACAATCTATCTGCACACAGCTTCAACTGTTTGCACTTTAGGTAAGAACATTATTTTCCAGATTATGTTTTTGATTCCCTCAAAAAATTAAAATAAGTGCCACTTTCTAATTTACTTTTCTTCCTACAAAGAAAGAAAGTCACATTATGTTGGGTTTGGGTGTGTGTGTGTGTGTGTACCCATTGCAACCCCTGAAACTGCTGGTTGATATTCACAGAAAGCAATACCAATGATATGCCACTCAAGACCACCAAGCAGTATTCTTTTAATTCTTTACAATCAGTACTAACAAGGCAGACATGCAAGCACATAATGCAGGAGGGACAGAAGCACCACTTTATTTAGGGTCTTGAAATGATGTATGATGGCAAAGTTAAACAAGACACACAACGTACATATAATGTAACAATGAGGTGTGTACATGCAACCATTGCTGGAGTGCAAAAGCAACAATTATTACATATTCTAAGAGTGTTTGCAGTCTTACATATCTAGCATGCAATCTGCATGCACCACACTGTCATCTGTCACCTGCCCAGCTCTACAATATATTTCCACACTATCTCATAAGCGGCACGATTTTTGAAAAAAAGTTATAAATATGAAATGTGTGTTTTGATTTCCTCTGCAACTTTTGTCTGAAAAATTTCTCATTCTACGAGAAATGACAGATATGATCAAAAATGTATATTGGTCTTCATGTGAATTACCCATTAATCTTGTCAGATTTTAGTGAAATTTCAAATTTCTCGACAGATTTTCAAGAAATACTCAAATATTAAATTTCATGAAATTCAACCACAGGGAGCCTAGATGTTCCATGTGAACAGACGTACAGATGGACAGACAGACATGACAAACTTAATAGTTGCTTTGCACAATTTTGCGATCATGCCTAAAAACATGCCACTTCTGATACTTTTAACTGTACAATAACAACATGGCAGCCATGGAAACATTTTTTTAGTTTTCAGTTTGATGGCAATAATGAATATCTACAGCTCGACATGCGAAATTTGGTACGAGGGCATACCGATGTATTACACCCAAAATACAGATTGTAAATACAAAATTACAAACATGTAAACGCTCAGAAACTATACCTGACCAATATAACACAATACAGTGAAACCCCTATGTTACATCATCATGTTGACCTTACTGAAAAATTGTAAAATGAAGGAAAGTGTAAAATCAGGGAAAACAAAGATAAATAGATTGGTATTTCTCACTGTCTTGGTCTTATTCATTATTAAAATCAAGTTTATACAATATAATAGTGCTCAATTTTTTGCAGACTTTCAAAACAGTAAAACTCACTTTTTTGTTAACTGTTTAAAATAAAGATCATGAAAGAGTAAGCATTTGCAAAATTAAACAGAATAAATTTAATTTTTTAACCAGTCCAATATTGTCATTTGTTTACATTTTTCTTGAAAATTCAATGCGAACGGCTTGTTTTCAAGCTTACTGCACATCACAGTATGTCGTCCTCCATATTGAACTGCTGGAAGTATTTTCTTACTGCCTCTAGTGCTTGGAGAACATCAAAAAAAACATATTTTGCTCTCATTTAGTTCTCCTCCACTTCTACTTCATCCTGTTTTTCATCCTCACGAGTTAGGTGATCCTGCATCACCAACTAATTCTCTGTCGATCTTTGTTACTGCTTTCCACATGAGCTACTTTTTGTACTGGCATTGGAAAGCATGGATGATCCCATATCCAATGGTTGCAATGGCTTGTGCAAATTGGAGGGACAAATATAACTTTAATATTTTTCAGAGCAGCGGCATCTCTTGGGTGTGTAACACACTGGTCAATGAAGAGCAAGATTTTTCTGTTTTTTGCCCCTGTCTGGCAATCCTACTGCACAAGTAACTCCTCAAGAGTGGCTGAAGTCATCCATAAATTGGAATTTGCTCTGTATTTGGTAGAGAGTTTTTTACATTGTTGAAGCAGTGAGGTTTGCCGTACTTGCCAATCATCAGTGGAGGCAATTTCTCTGTGCCTTCAACATTGCAACATAGCAGAACACTGACCCTCTGTTTTGATTTTGTTCTACCATGGCAAGAATAACCTTTGTAGGTCAATGTATAAGTGGGCTGGAGATTATAGAAGAGTCCAGTTTCATCAATATTAAACATGTCTTTTGTCTGGTATCCATTTATTATTTTGGGAAGTTCTTTGTTTTCCAGTCCATCATTGTTTTGGAATTTACAATGGCACTTTCTCCTGACAATCTTGTATACCAGGTTGTGTGTTTTCTTAAAATGGTCAATCCAGCCATCTGAAGCTCGAATAGATGAGCTGCCACATGTAGAGCCTTTTCCTTCAGATGGGGTCCATCAATGGAAGCGGTGGGAGTACAGGCTTGCTTGAACCACGCTGAATGGATGGTTTCCAGTTCTTCCAATGGCAAAGTCTTCAGAGATCTGGGTTCTTTAGAGAATGATGGCTCACAACATGTGTCACTTTTCTCTATTTTAGGCCATTTACTCACTGTCATGTGTAATTTCGATAACAACAACTAAGCACTGCTTCTGGATCCACCTGAGTTCCCATCTGAGCATCAACTATGGCTAATATTTGCATTTTTTCATCTACAGAAAACACTTTATGTTGTTCCTTCATTGTCTTCTCATTTGAGGACATTTTCACAACAATTGGAAAGTTTCTGGCTTCACCTGCGACAATCGTTGAACACCAAACAATTCCGCATTTTCTATCACTAAAAGAGTTCAAATGAGAATAGTATGGCTTAGCTTGGCTTGGCTTGCTTGATTCCAAAGCTTGTTTTATTGGCTGAATTCGTTCTTGAAACAGAAGCAGTACACATTTTATTGGCTAATTTTGCTAGGCCAATCATAATGCTTGTTAGTTCAAAGCTTCATGAATGGAAATGCTTGTAATTTCAAGTGAGTTTCTGCTGGCAAGACTTCAAAATAGGTGTGCTTAGTCCCTTTATTTATAAGTTTGTATTGCTCAGTACCAAGTAGACTGAAGAGGGTTATGTGCACTACTACACGTTTCAGCCGATTTTTATGGCCATCATTGGAAATTTGCAAAATTTACATCTAGGAGGAAGTCTATTAGATAGAGGCCCCTCCTTTACAAGCAATAGATACCATAATCAGTATTAAAAATTACTGTTCCAAATAGTGGAATAATATTAAAGTAAGATAAAAACTAAAAACTGGTTAAAATCAAAATAGTTGTGCTCAATCCCTTTCTTTATATGTTTGCAATGTTCAGAGTGCCCTGTCGAGTGAAGAGGGTAATGTAAACACATTAAACTGTAAAATCTTGA
>Ga0209755_10008416_pt1 | contig 11040 bp, 9 predicted proteins | sample TergutCo191P1_FD_187301 | JGI IMG/M metagenome (GOLD analysis project Ga0209755, IMG submission 187301) | Cornitermes sp. P1 segment gut microbial communities from Petit-Saut dam, French Guiana - Co191P1 (SPAdes) (version 2) | ecosystem: Host-associated > Arthropoda: Insects > Digestive system >... | reverse complement strand
ATTAAGTTGAACTAATTGAATATTATACATTTACCGTGACACTGTATCACATATACATTATTTATTACCAAATTGTTGCACAATATTTCTAATTATTGATTATTGCTCCTACATGTTGCAGCCATAATCAATGGTCATCTCCATGGATGTGGCAAGTTTCTTCGAAACATACTGCAACAACAAATAATAAGTACAGAAATTATGCAATAAGTAGGTAATAAAAATTTTATATCTCATTTCTACTAAATAACTAGCCCTGGGTAGGGTATCTCTCACTCTTCTGTCGTCCTTTCGTATTAACTGCTATGATGATGGACGGTTGTTTCCTACATACGACAAAGATTCACGAAATCATTACTCTCTCGACGGCAACACGGGCGTTCAGGAAACTAAAAGCAGGTCGTATCGAATGATAGAAACGTCACACACAGGTATAATTTCGATAAATAGCAAGGATATACAGAATAATATACAATACGCGTATGACTACGTTTGGAAGATGGTTACGTAGAATATTCCAGTTACTCATATTTCACGCATTACCAGTAAACTGCAACTTGTTTAACTTTAACAGTTTTAGTGATATACATTCTATTATTCCATTATTTGCTAAAACAAAACTTTAAACCTGTATTTTAATGTAAAGGAGAGACCTCTACCTCAGTTATTCCCTTTTATATAATTGTAGCATTATACGATGATGGTTGCAATTACTGGTCAAACATGTCGTAGTGAGTGTGATGAATAAATGAATATACAATTTTTACTGATTTATCACTGGCAAAATCAATAAATCAACATTCATTAAACAAATACAATTGCATGACGTTACCTAAAATGAGTGTGCAACATTCTTAATTTTGCGCTGTGTTGCATCGTTCTACCAATTTATTATTATTATTATCATCATCACCAACATCATCTCCTTTATGCAGGGTCTTTATGCTTATATTCTTGAGACAAACTATGTCCCTAGGGAATACAGTGTGTAATCGGCCAGGGTCCGTAGTTCATATCTCGGACTAGGCAAACAAGAAAGTGAGGAGACAAACTGGTCGTCGAGCATTGGCTTGTTTATATTTTGAAAGGGAAGAGGTAAAGTTTCTTTGGTGTACACACGTGTACTTGCCAGGCTGTATGAATGAGACTGTTGAGTCCCCCCACACACATATGAATTGATTCTCTGTTTGCGATGTCAGCTATGGGCAAGTGTTCACTGTTGGTATCTGTATCTTATGAGGTAGTCAGTTGTGTAGAGATGTACGCTGTTCGCGGTTGTGAATGCTAGATGAACAACGAGCAACCAAAAGTTGTTGGTGCTGGAACCTCAGTGAATTTAGAGTACTGAAAGAGCAAAGCAGCTTCTAATTCCTCCTGTATATTCCTTGAGGGACCCGTGCTTAGGACGAGCTACAAATAGTTGTAACCTAAGACGGGCAAGTTAAAGAGACGGTTACAGTGGAGAAAATTTGCGCCCTATACGTGGGACATTGAAGCGGTTCGTTTTTCCGAGACAGAAACAAACATCAGTTGACCCATCGTGACAGCGTCGACGGAGCACGCCGCGCCAAGGCAACCGCTAGCGGAGACTGAAGGGTAAGAGCAGTGTTTCGACGGAACCGCGGACAGGAATCCGACGAATCAACAAACAGGCCTCAACAGGTACACCACACATCAGAGAAACAGGTCAGTGTCAAAATAACAACCCGGTCACTTAGGAGCCGAAGGGCGTTAGAAAAGCCTGAAGAAGCAATTGCGATTAATGTCGAGAGTGAAAATTCAGTGATGAGCGGGGGCGAAGTAAATAATTTAGACTTATGAAGTGTAGGTGGGGGAGAACAGCAGGAAGATTTGGGACAAAACCGGGAAAAAGACTTTCCCAGTAGGGCTTTGAAATTATAGACAGGTTGGAAAAGTTAGAAACTAGCAAACGGTCACAGGACGTATCTTCTCTTAAAGACGAGACAAAAGAGAGGATCCAAATTGTAAACAGTAAATTTAGTAGCTTAATTAATGGTGTGCGTGAGAGTTTGGAACTGCAAATGTCGGAAACCAAACACCATACAGAAATGTTTAAGAAATTACATGACAATAAGAAATGGATGGTCAATAAAATTAATAATATGCAGTTAGAAATTGTAAATTTCCGACAGAAATTGATTGCAGATAGTTTTGTGTACTGGGAGGCGAAAATAAATGAACTACTAGACACGAGACTGGGACAATTCGAATCTTATTTAGATCAGTTGAGCGGGAAAGTTACCGCAGTATATGGGACTTACTGTCAGCCATCAGTTAGCAGTGAACTGAGTCGAGTGCATGATACTAAAGACAGCCAAGCAAGATCGATTCCAGCTTCTGTTCCATCAGCTTTTTCTAAATCCCTAATTGATTACAAATGTGAAAAACAATAATGAGTGTAGTGTGAATGGATGCCCTCGGGCTGAGACAAACTTAGGCGCAAGTGAATTTATCTGCAAAAATGACGCGGTAGTAAGAGATGCACAATTCCGCAATTCAGCTATGAGTGACTATACCTAAATTCAGTGATTGTAAGAGGCAGCACATTGTAAACTTTTTGGAAGAATTAGATAGTTATTTTCAACTGAAAGATGTGCCTGAGGAAATGAGATTGCCAATTGCAATGAAATCTATTACTGATGAGTACACACAGCAGTGAGTTATCACAATTTTAAAGAACCTAGAAGCTATGATCACTTCAAGCAGGCTGTCACAGAACTGTTATGGAGCCCACAAATTCAGTCACAAGTGCGCTGTTCGATATACCAAGACAGATTCAATAAGAGCGGGGATGAGAGTCTGTCTGCCCTTTTTTTTTTTGTTGCGATACGCAATGATGGCTGCAAATTTGACACCAAAAATGTCTGATTTAGAGATCATTGGCGTTATCGGTGGCCACTACCCAAATTACATTCAGCGCGCACTTTTGTCCGCAAACGTAAAAACAATACAGGAAGCCGTAAGTTTTATTTAAACAAATTGCAGGTAACTGAGGACTGTGAGACAAGAAACCGTTCGGGCCGAGAACCACCGATGTCAAAGCCAGAGCATAGCTCGTTTGCCAGCCAAAACCAAAGCGGGCACTACAGACCGAGATCTCAACCCCAGAATATCAGGTATACGCGCTACAGAGAAAACTCGAGCTACGATCGAAACAGACAGTAAAACGAACACTCTTCAGGCCGAGAATCGCAGACGGTTTCGCTACAAACGCGGCGGCGTAGTCAGCTGAATCCAGATGCTGGCTCGTAAAGTCCGGAAAGAACGACTAACAGTTCGCGTGATAGGAATACACAGTCAGGAAAACTTCCGCCAGTCAATTTAAAGGCGCGTACATTGGGCTTGATTGGGGAAGGTGCCACAGAGGTAGGTCCACCAAAGGAGGACAGATGCATCATCAGAAATGTCTGAAAAGGAAAGTTACTCTGAACGTACCTCAATTATAGATCAAAGAGAACAAGAAATTGCCCATATTTGCTATATAAATGAAAACAACCTGTATGGTTGTCCTCATGTTCAACTGGGCATAGGCGAAGAAAGGTTAACAGCAGTCTTGGATACAGGGGCTGAAATATCTGATGCCAGAAAGAATTTTTGAGGATCTGTTAGCGAAAAGGTTTCAGAGCACCGCAATTACCAGTAGTCAACGGAGCTTTGATAACTGCTTTTGGAAGTAGAACAAAGAGAATAAATAGCCCTTAATTGAGCTTGAAACAGATGGAGTCAGCTATGAGCAAATGTTTTTGATAGCTCCAGATCTAGCGCCTGATGCCATATTGGGAATAAATTTCCCGAAAGAAAATAACACGTGATTAGCTCAACTGAAGGACGTTCCAAAACGCGAAGGGATGGTTCTAATTGTGAACACAAGTTCTTCTATGATTCGTTGCCGAAGAACAAAGCGGGAGTTGGTTTTACATCAAAACCGAAAATTCAATCGAACTTTTCGAAATTATAAAGACATTCGGACGGAAGAATAATACAGTGGGCGCTCAGACCACACACACCTTAATGCCTATGCAGCAGCATATTCAGAAAGAGTTATTGAGTAACTGTGATGAGATTAAAGTGGATGAGGTAGGCTACTGCGTCGAAAAACGCGAAAATTTAATATCCGATGATGTAACTCTCAGAGACGAGGCAGTTCCAGACAAGAGTTCTACGAGTGGTGATACCCAATTTGACTTTATTGTGAACATGTTATGTAATAATGAAGTAGGTTCAGGAGAGCAAGATAAACAGATGAATTTATTCGAGATTAGAGATCATCTACCGACGCAGGAGAGTAAATTAAAACTCCAAACTGAAGCTGTTGACATCAGGGCACTTAGCGCTAGCGACCTTCGCAAGAAAGCGGATGAGTCAGATAATCTTAGTCATGAACAGAAGGGAAGCTTGTTTCACATGTTATCGAAATACAGGGCTAAATTTACGTCCAAGCCAGGCCTGTGTAATTTGTTTGAATATGAGTTCAAAGTACAATGTTCAGAGCCCCTGTTGGTCATACACGACCGATGCCATTTTCAGTCAGGCCAGCTGTCTGAGAACAAATAAGGCAAATGATGGTCAACAATGTTTTGGAAATTTCTGCTTCAAGTCATGTGAACCTGTTAACAATTGTACTAAGAGACGGAAAGGCGCCTCGCATCTGTGTAGACGCATGGAAAGTGAACAGGTACACTTACCTTATAGAGCAAAGGGTCCCACCCATACAAGAACTTTTGCAACAGTTCCATGGTTCCAAGTTTATTACTAGTATTGATCTTTCGTCAGCAGTCCTACAGATAGGCTTAAAGATGGAATCCAGGAAATACACATTTTTTTTGTTTGACTCGCTGTTATATCAATTTACCAGATGCCCATATGGATTTAAAAACTCTCTCCCAGCTTTTGTGACAGCACTGCAGTTGACACACGGGTCCGATACGTATGACTGTGCGCTAGCATAGGATGATGACATCATCGTTCATTTCTCAACCTTCGAGCTGCATCTCAAACATTTGGACACTGTGCTGAGTTGACTCATTCTTTTCCAAACCAGTTTCTCATACTCCTTCCAACTGTAAACACTCTCCATTATGTCATACAGGACAATGAAACTGTCACAAAATACATTTTCTGAAACATGTTCTATGTGTCGAAATATAAGTACATTAATGCCAGAAAAACACAGTCTTATGTTAGGTGTTGGAAATGTACACCACACTCAGCAATGAATGGATATACTCTCTTTCTCATATCTGATGTAACCTTCTGAACAGATGCTGCAATGGTGCTTGAAATGCAAGGTTCGGCATTTTATTTACACTTACTTTCTGCAGGTTGAATTTGTACATGTTCTCTGCCAACATTTTCATTGTTTAATTTCCTAAGTGTGACACAGCACCATGCTGCTGAACCCAGCAGTCTTGTTCAGCATCTCACAACAACTACATGCAAATCACAATTACTTCTTGTCAGTGTTTAGCACTGTAAGTATAACTCCTCTAGATATTTTCTATGAATTCAGTTGAACTGCATTAAGTCACAGAAATTCATATACAGTACAATTGAACCATTTCAGACTGTGAAGGCGAACATAGGGCTTACAGGTCTAAATCCACTGATTTTTAACTATAAAACTACATGGAGGTCAGTATTTGACAACACACTTGGGCACGAATACCAAGTGAGCAGGAGTGTGTAGGTCCAGAAGCAGTCCGGATGTTCATGAGAAGGGAAAATATCTTACCTCTGCTAGAATTCACACCTCAGACCATACACCACTAGACTAGTCACTATCAGAATACACTATTCCAGTTCATACAGGCGTAAGTATATAAATAAGTAAATACAGTATATGTACATTTATATATATTTAATTATTTATTTGGGTTTAATAATTTTTCAGCCACACTGTATAATGAGGGAAAATGCACTATGAAAACTGACATCCACCATTCTGTGTCCACAGATTATACAAAACGAGCAGATAAAGTTATTGTAATATCACATTCTTAAAAAAAAAATTATGGTAAAAAAATTTGAACTTTTCAGACAAACTGAATATATTTCTCATGTGTTTGAGAAATGTATTCTTTTCCCTCCATTACAGAAGATATGCCGTCACACTACACAACATCACTTACAACAAACACATAAGGTGTTCATTCATTAATCATGTGAGTGTCAACATGCCATAACAGCACCCACGTCCATAAGCAACCACTTACAAAAACTACAAGATTATGGACATATTGAGCTATGTAAACACTGGTATGCATTCAGAAACAACAGCTCCTTCACTCACATATAAAACAGATTATGAAAATGTACAATGGCAAATATATTGAATGCACAGATGCATCTTTAAATGTCTCCACTATATAAACAAATTATTACTCTAATGATGATCAACAACATGAACACAAACATGCCCCCTCCACGAACTGGGATGACTGAAACACTTCTTATATATGAAGGATATTCGGAAACGTCCTGGATTTTTAAAATAGAGCACCAAAGTGACCATGTAGCACTGTCTGACAAGTGCTGCTTCCAAGCGGTGACTTCTGTGTGTCACTTAACAAAAGTCACATCATCCTATCTCATTTGGTCTTTGCAGTGTCTGCCAGAGCAAACTTATTGTTTGTTGCGTACGGCAATTTTTCTAATGTTTCAAAATGTCCAACACTCAAGAGCAAAGAGTGGCATGTTTCTATCAAGTTTTGTTTTAAATTAAGGGAACTTTTTCATACATTTGAAATATAACAGGAGATTGATAACGAATCCGCAAGCCAAACACAAACTTATGAGTGGTACAAATGGACAGAGAAAGCTGAAATTCGAATGAAGATTCTCCATGTTCTGGAAGACTATCTACGTCAAAACATGAACATTTTGAAAAAGTGCATGAAGTCGTCCGTTCAAATAGACGATTGACAGTGCTTAAAGTACCTAATAAAGGTGGCATTTCGAAAAAAAATTGTCACAATATTTTGAATGAAAATTTGGGTACAAGGCGTGCAGCAGCCAAATCTGTGCCATGTCTGCTAATTGAACAACAAAAACAAAGTGCCTAGAAGTCAGTCAATAACATACTGAGTGTGCAAACAATGATGAAAACTTATGTAAAATAACAACATTACAGGTGAAGAGAAATGGGCTCATGGATATGATGTCGAAACAAGAAAACCACTCTTAACAATGGGTCTCAAAAACCTAATTCAGAACTGAAAAACCAAGGCAAGTTCAGTCAAAGGTGAAGGTGATGTTGATTGTGTGTGTTTTTTGTGTGGACGTATTGCTCACCATAAATATTCAACTTGTGGCCATAATGTCAACAAACAGTACTACCTGGAAGTGATTAAACACATGCAAGAGGCAGTGAAAGGAAAAATGACCAACTCAAGGTGGGAGAAAAAATGGATGCTCCAAAATAACAATGCACCTGCACATTCATTCCCTTATAATTAATCGCAACTCTCTTGCAAAGCACATCACACTTGTCCCACAATCCCGTGTACTTGCCGCATCTCAAACCAACAGACTGCTTTTAGTTCCCAAAGTTGAAATTCACGCAGAAAGACTGAATATTGAGCTTGAAGAAAACATCCAAAAAAATGAACTGATGAATCTGTGCACTTTTCCACAAAAAGCATTCTAGCAATGCTCCCAAAATCAGAGAAAAAGAATGCTGGGAGCAGTGTATTAGAAGTACAGGGAACTACTTCGAAAGAGACAAGATCAAATAACTCCTAGGTAACTGAAATAAAGTTTTACTGAAAAGTTTGGGAATTTTCCGCAGCACTCATACATCACAGGAAAATGGCCACTCCTAAGTATGAGTGACTAGATGCACATTCAAGACTTTGCGCAACTTGAACGTCTTCTTATATACATCACATGTAAATCGCTGTTCCCGGTATGAGTTACAGATGCATGTTCAAAGTACCAGACTCCCTGATAGATTTCTTACATATATCACATATAAATGGTTGCTTCCCAGTGTAAGAGTACGCTGATGCAACCTCAAAGTACCTGACCGCTTGAAAAATTTCTTACATTTATCACATGTAAAAGGTTATTCCCCAGTATGAGAATGTTGATGATACTTCAAGTCACCTGATTGAGTGAAAGACTTCTTACCTACATCACATGCAATTGACCGCTGAACTGTACGAGTGTGTAGACGCACTTGACTGCTTGAAAGATTTCTTACAAATGTGACATGCAAACCGACACTGCCCAGTATGAGTACGATGATGTAACTTCACAGTCTGTGGCCACTTGAAAGATTTCTTACATATACCACATGTAAACGGTCGCTCTCCAGTATGAGTACGATAATGCAACTTCAAGGTACCTGACCTCTTGAAAGAGTTCTTATATCACATGTAAACAGTCACTCTCCAGTATGAGTACGTTGATGATACTTCAAACCATTTGACTGCTTGAAAGACTTCTTACATACGTCACATGTAAATGGCCTCTCCCCTGTATGGACACGTAAATGCTTCTGCAAGTCACCACGTTGAGCAAATGCTTTCTTACATATATCACACGTAAACGGACGCTCCCCAGTGTGAGTACGTACATGCAACTTCAATTGATCTGACCGAATGAAAGATTTCTTACATACTTCACATGTAAACGATTGCTCACCTGTATGAATTCGTAGATGCACCCTCAAGCTATTGAAATGAATGTACGATTTCTTACATACACCACATGTATGAGGCTGCCGCCCTGTATGAGTGTTTAGATGCTCCTTCCGGGCACCTGATCGTTTGAAAGATTTCTTGCAAATGTCACACGTAAATGGCCGTTCCCCTGTATGAATGCGCAAATGCCTCTGCAAGTCACCACGATAGGTGAATGCTTTCCTACATATATCACAAATAAACTGTTTCTCAACATTATGAATTCGTAGATGCGCCTTCAAGTAACTGATGTAGAAGAAGGATTTCTTACATACATCACATGTATGCGTACGTTTCCCAGTATGAGTAGTTTGATGCGACTTCAAAGCACCTGACTGACTGAAAGTTTTCTTACATACATCACAAGTAAACAACTGCTTCCTTGTATGAATGCATACATGTACCTTCGAAGAACTGTGCCACTTGCAACACTTCTTACACACCTCACATGTAAACTGGTAATCCTCACTAATGATGCATGGATGTTTATACATCTTGTGTTGAGCACAGTCAGCCTGTTGTTCAGACATTTGACCCATATGCTTCCTGGAACCAAAATCTGCTCCTTCAGGAACAGAAACTTTCTGGAATGGAATAAAAGATGTTCAATCATGTTGTTCTTCCTGTAGAAATGAACTTTCATATAAAACAGTGGATGGCATTAAAATGGTATTTGATTAAATATGATTAAGCATATACTAAAGTAGAGTGAATTTGTATTAGGTGTACATCTGCCTGTGAAGGTTTTTATGGGGCAGTTTATCATTCATTTCAAGTATCATAGCACCACAGAAATTATGATACACCAAAAAAGAAAGTGGAATCTTTTAAATATTTGAGTAACATGTTAATAGATGATGGAAGATGTACTTGTCATATTAAAACTAGGGTTGATATGGCAAAAGCTGCATTGAACAAGATGGCTCTTTTCCTAGTACTATGGACTTAAAAATGAGGAAGAAACTAATAAAATGCTACATTTGCAGCATAGCTTTATATGGTGCTGAAAATTGTAAGCTACAGTCAGCTGATCAGAAACACCTGGAAAGTTTTGAAATGTGGTGCTGGAGAAGGATGGAGAAGATCAGTTGAATCGATCATATGAGAAATTAAATATTACTTACAGTCAAGGAGCAGAGGAATAAATACATGAAATAAGTAAATGGAAGGCTAAGTGGATTCGTCACATTGTGTGTAGACCCTGCACTCTACAACAGGTTATGGAAGGAAAGATAAAAGGGGCGATAGAAGGGACAAGAAGACATGGAAGAAGATGTCAGAATCTACTGGATGACATTAAGGAAAGGAGAGGATACTGTTTTTTGAAGGAGGAAGCTCTAGATCGCACCACGTGGAGAGCTCAACAATAAAAACTGGCAGATTAGCAGATTCAGAGAATGTACATGACAACAGGATCAATGCTACAGCTACAAAAATTTTGACAGAAATAAGAAATCTCAACTCTGTACAGTTCAGGTATTACACACATTAGCATCATCAACCTTGTTTAAATGAGTTCCAAAATTTTGCAGATCAAAAGACCTGCAATGCTTACACTGTAATGTTGAATGAAGGTATTGTGATCAATGTAAGATGTAACAGTTGTAGACATTTCAGCAACAAATGATGCAAATGCTGAAGATGTAAAATCAAACACTAAGAATAACAGTAGAAGAGCCTCGTACAAAAGCAAGCCTAAATTTTAAAAGGAATAACAGTGTAGAACATGGTAAATGATAAGGAAAATGAGATTTCATAATCACACAGTTAGTAGAATAGGAAAAATAATTACTTTTGATGTTTACTGAATGTAAATGGGATTATCATGTTAGACTGTAATATCCAACACAACCGTTAGCGTCTATTGCCTTACACAAGTACTTTCTGTGGTTGAGATGGTTACTGTGGACTGAAAGAGACATTAGTCACCAGTCATTAAACAATTTACATTAAGTGAACCAATCATGAGTTAAAACAACACATTCTGAGCTCTGTAAGCTTATTACTTCTATTTCAAATATGGAGGAAATGCCTGAAAAGTGGAACAAATTTATTACCCTGTTTTTTCCTATTAGACAGATGATAAAACTGACTGAATTTATTATACAGCCATATCAGTTTAGCGAATGACAAGAAATATTTTGTTAAAATTTCTCCTGCCAAGAATAATGCCATGTGTACAAGACATTGTTGAGGGTAATCAGTGTGAATCTGAGCAATGTTCAAATACTTACTTACTTACTTACTCCATGGTGCAGAGTCCTTCCTGAGCAGCTGACTGGCTTGCAGCTAGTCAAGAAATTCCCCGCATTTCACGGAACCCAAAGGTTCATTACCG
>Ga0209755_10008415_pt1 | contig 11040 bp, 6 predicted proteins | sample TergutCo191P1_FD_187301 | JGI IMG/M metagenome (GOLD analysis project Ga0209755, IMG submission 187301) | Cornitermes sp. P1 segment gut microbial communities from Petit-Saut dam, French Guiana - Co191P1 (SPAdes) (version 2) | ecosystem: Host-associated > Arthropoda: Insects > Digestive system >... | reverse complement strand
AGGAATGCCTCTTGTCGGCAGCTATTTAAGGACCTGAACATTCTTCCTTTCCAGTCCCTATATATATATTCAATACTCTTATTTGTTACTAAAAATAAAGATCAATTCCTGTCAAACTCGCAGGTACATAAAATCAATACAAGGCAATCTTTCAATCTGTATGTACCTACGGCAAACTTGACAGTGTATCAAAAGGGTGTCTATTACTCAGGAATTAAGATCTACAGTCACCTACCAACAGCCATCAAGGATCTATCCGATGACGAGAATAAATTTAAGCTAGCTTTAAAAAAATGCCTCTCACATAATTCCTTTTACAGCCTGGAGGAATATTTCAATACATAACTACCTAGGATATTAACCTCATTCATATTACGACTACACTACTTTAATTTTAGTACCTTAAATATCAACTATTAATGTAGCTATACTACAACACTACAATAAGGCACAACCTAAGTACACTTGTCTTACTTACTATGGTAAATGTATATATGACTAGTTCCACATCTGTACAAGATCAATGGAATGTGAAATAAATGAGAATGAGCACTTGCGATGTTGAGTTAATACATTACAGTTCAAATCTGTTTAAAGCTGCATACATTTATTTCTACGATATTTACGCCTATTGATTAGCCAAATATCTCATTTGGTGTTTCATTTGATAACAGCACTGTTCTTAGATCACGATTTAATTGGAGCATTTACCCATTATTTAGAGAAATATTCATGCTGCAACCAAAATACTGTGCAGAGCAACATGCCTTGAAATCAGTTTGATATTGTCATAGGTTTCAATTTTAAACATTCTTTACATCGTTTGTGAGATTTCACAAAATAATTTACATTTCTTATCTTATTTTTAAAACTTTGTATTGAAACACCTGAAAATGATTTGTTTCTGATCGAAACGTGTAATGTTTAAAAGAATAATAAAGTGTTGTGTCTGATAGAAATTATATTTATTTATGTTGATCATAGGTTACTTAACAATTCTAAATTTACTTCAAGGTCATTTATTATTAAATTTGATGTTTGGGTGATTATGTATAGTAAAGTAGCAATTATATAGAGGAGTGGCTATAACATATCTCAAGATTCTATCACAGCAGTCACCTGGAAAAGCTGGAGTAAACTGGAAAACAATGAAAATAAACCCAAATAAACCTTTATATATTTGCACCAACATGTAGCAGTGAGAACTGGTAATACAGAAGAAGACCAAGGGATGCATCATTGTCTGCCAGGGAGCTAAAAATGTTAATTGGAAGAAGAAATGTCAGTGATGTTTAATGAGTTATACCTGAAAGGAAATAGGAATTTGAAAGGCCCACAAATAAATTGTCTGTTATGGGACAAGACTTCTGACCTGAACTTGAATGAATGAAACAATGCATACATGAACGAATATAATATGATCTTGCTAGAGGACATCTCGTTGTGTTTCAATTACAATATTAAATGAAACAAAGTATGTACTCCGTGTGACACAACTATCTTTTTATTTTATCATTTCAAGTGTTGGCTACTAGTTTTGGCCTGAATAGGCCATCATCAGGCCAATATTTACAATATTTAATAAGAATATAATATGATTTTTAACAAATTATCTTTCAAAGTGCTTATATGTACTTATTTTACAGATGCAGTCAAACAAATCCTCCAGTGGTAAGCCAAATGGCAGCAGACTCCTCAAAACTTCTTCTGTGGGAGTTACACACATTCTGCAAAAAGTGTTTAATAAACAGGCTAGAATTTAATGTAGAGATGGCTGTACTACCTTTTGAGTTTACTTGGTCCCCTGATGGCATACTTTTTACTGTAGATGCAACTGGAAGTGTGTTCACGGTAAGCACTCATATTCATGTTTCATAGTGTTTATTTCTGTAATTTACAACATTCGAAGGTCCTTCTTCCCCTCCCTTCCACCAGTGGCTTGTGTTAGTTCCTGTCAGCTACATGTACTGGGTGTGGAGGTTCAAATTGGTGTTTAAGTCCCTGGCAGTAAATACAGTGACAGGAAGGTTTTCTTTCTGGTGGTTCATAATGACACACCATTCTGGCACCCTTAGAAACCAGCAAATTAAAGTGTGTATGCTCATGGTAGAATCACATTGGTGCCTTTCACGTGTGACATTAAATATGTAATTTCAGTTATTTAATATATATATATATATATATATATATATTTTTTTTTTATAAACTTGGAAAGTATTTTCTCCCACACCTCGTTTCACATCTTAGTGCTTGCACTTCTTATACTACTGGATGAGATTATGATTGTAAAAGAAAACAAAGGATACCTTGTAGAAATACTTATGTTTCATGTGTGGCATAGTTCTGTCTTGCCTCATAGAAATCTTGAACTGTTCTGTCTTTTAATCTGTATTAATTATTTCATGTAGGTGAAATAACATTATATAGTATTCCTGGGGATGACAATGAATAATACTTTGTCTTGGAATAATCATATTGACTAATTATGAAAAAGTTGAGTAAGACTTGTTATATAATTATAAATGCCAAAACATGTATTTCTGTTTCATCATTAAAAGTGATTTATTATGCCTTTTTTCACTCAGTTATGAGCTATGGAATTATATTTTGAGGAAACTCGTCGCATAGCTCCGTAATTTTCAAAATACAAAGAAGGCAATTAGAATTATGGAAGGATGTGGGAATGGAGTTTCATGTAGAAACTTATTTAAGAAATTACAAATTTTGCCTTTGACATCGCAATATATGTTATCTTTATTAATGTTTGTGGTTCAAAACAAAAATCTTTTCCTGACAAACTATGAAAATCACAATTTAGACACTAGACAAAGTAATAATTTATACCTTCCTCCAGCAAACTTAACTATTTACCAAAAAGGAGCTTATTATTCAGGAATAAAAATTTTTAATAATTTATCCTTAGAGATTAAGAATGTTGCTAGTAACCAAAAAAAATTAAAATTGCTCTGAAAAAACTTTTACACACTTACTCATTTTACACAATTGAAGAGTAACTTAGTCAATCGTGAATTAAGAACTGTATCACAAGATTTTATTATAGTGGTATTTTTATTTAAGTTTTCTGTCTATGTGCATTATGTAAGTACTCTTAAATTTTTTTAAGTTCTGTCTAGTTATATTATGTAAGTGTTTCATTGATTGTATATTCTGAACTTATCACATTTCCTTGTACAAACTTGATTTGTTACTTATGTATCATAATCACCAATTACTATCATATGTATCTTACTGTCAAGACTCATTTTTTGCTATGCCTGTTGTTATATACTGACAAGTTCTCTGCAATACTAAATAAATGAAATGAAAAAAGTATGTGTTGGTGACTGGAGAGAAACAAAAGTCCTTCCATCATTACATTTGCCATTAACTGAAATTCCACTTGGGCCACTCTAACTGATAGAGAGCAATACATCACATGTTTAAACAAGGAGGGTACTATTCAAGAGTGTACCCATAAGTCTGAGCTTGAACCCTGATGAAGTGAACATTCTTGGTCTGGCTTTGTTAGTTTTGACATCCCTTTGTCAAATTTTTATGCCTTCTTTACATGCAACAAATGTCATCTCGTATTTGTGTAACTGAATATATCATATGCAGTTCTCAGAACATGTTTGGATGAAGTTTGGTCTAGGGGGATCTGCTTTAAAAGTTGTTTGGTGAATTTAATTTTGATCTGAGCTGGCATAATATCTCCCGTACTCTATAAGAATGGGAATATTACATGAACTGTCATCAGTTTCTCAGAAAGGCTTATCATAGAAAACAAGAGTGCCTGATGTAAAACTTAATTGACATTAAGATCTAATATATTTTAACATATTTTTAGGTAGTGCATATGCATGGAAAATTCTGCAAAGCCTTACACAGTTCAGTGAGCCATGTGGGCAGCATGCTGACTTGTGTAACACTCCACATAAACTTTCCAGTACAATATAAAAGCAAGAAAAGCTGCAAAAAGTGCATTTAAAAAATGTGGGATCTTTATACTGGTACATATCTTCCCTTGTTATTCTTCTCGTTTTTCTGGTAGAGCTCATCATTGTCATTACTTATATTCATGAAGGGCCCTGCTGTAGTTCATGCATTCACCAGCTGCTCATTGCAGAGTTCCAGGTTCAGTTCCATGGCCGTTTATGATAGGATCTGTGGTGGAAAAAGTTGCACTGTAGCAGATTTTTTCTGAACACTTTGTTCTTCCCAAGTCAGCTATTATTTTCATATTCATTTGTGTATCATCAGGAATTGTTCATGGTGTATTAAAATATGCAGCGCCAAGGAGGTCAGTCCTACTGTGCATCTACAGTTCGAAGCTTTGTCTATTAGTGTAATTTATTGATCTCCCAGTAACCGTGAATAGTCCTAAGTTGTTTCTAATAGTATCATTTCTTTTTGGCATAATCCAATACAGATCGAGGTTGAAAAAAGGAAATTGCAACAAATCTTCAATTGGACAGGAAGGCCTGGTACTTCAAAACCGTTTGTTGTCTGGTACAAGACAGGAATTGTAGTAGCAGGACCAAGTGGAGAAGTGCAAGTAAGCAACAGTATTTCTTTTTAATAAAAAGTAATAATTTCTATGACAGGACAATATTTGCAAGATTTCAGATCTTAATGTTACTGTGTATTGTGTGTAGTTATAAATTGTCCCCTTACATTTCAGAGGACAGACATTAAATGTTGAAAATTTGGCTGTAAAAATTTACATTCCAAGGAACTTGACAATTTATATGCCTTCTCCATTATTTCTTCTTTATGTGTTTAGCAGTGCTACATGAACTGTATTGGTCCAACAGCATAAAGTGACATGATAATGCATGCTGAATCGAGAGTTTCAGTGGCTATCACTTGTGGTCTATGTTTTTATTCAGTTCCAGAAATTCTCTTGAGAAACTCAGGAAAATTTAAATACCTCACAGTCAATAAATTCTGTCATGGTCTCAGTAGTTAAATCCAGGAATTCAAAAATACAGTGGAGAAACTTTTACACCACCAATGTTTGGCGCCTAACATTGTTAACCTACTGTACCATGATACTAGCAAGCTAGTTAATCAATTGGTGTAGTTTTACAGCAGTGTGATGTCTCTACATGACAGTTAAAATACTTTTTGTTCACTTATTAGACAATACACGCTGTAAACTTGTACATGTGTTGCGTGATATACTTGAGGCTTCTCACTACAAATTCTAGAATTAGTTTTATAAGGGTAATGTTTTAATATGTTTGTTGATATATTTGCCAACTTATTTACTTTTAAAATATGATACTTCCTCAGTACTTATATTTGTAATAGGTTGAGGGAGGGTATTGAAACATATAAAATGTTACTGTCCTGCTATAATAATACACTCTATAGATCCCTGTGAGTCTTTTTCATAGACATGAAGAGTGATAAGATATTCTAAACTGCTGGAAAACTAATCATCATATTTTACTGTTCTGTGCTCCAGCCAAGTGTTTTACAGAATGGTGAACTCAGTGTAATCATATGCATTGGTAGACTAATAATGCATCTGACTTGTATTCAGGAGGTGCTGTGTTAAGTTGTCCAGAACTCAGGCTGACATAATTTCACGCCACTCCTAATACTTTCAAGGGAATTATGAAATAGTGTATAGCAGCTATGACAATTTCCTTCCTAATCCTTTCTAGTTTACCTTACATAATCATTCTGTCAAGCTCATTTAACATTAGAAACAATGATTGTCTTTGAAAATTTGTTAGAAACAGAGTCATTACAAGTGAATAGATCATCTGTCTGCCTCTCTGTCTATGTTTATGTCAGGTCTTGCACTGGTCAATACACCTCCTTTTCTCACTTATCCAATTTTTGTATTTTCATCAAAATTGGTTTATTATTGTACAATATTGCCTTTGTTTTATTTATAGTATTACAAGAAAGTTGCTGGAACTCAGTGGCAAATCACATGGTCATTTCTTCCGGGTGTACAGTTTGCCAGCTTTTCTGCACATCCAGGGCAGGATTATCTTGTAGCAGTTTCAGTAGAGGTAAATACTGGATGTAAATTAGCAAGCATATTTGGTACATATTGGAGAGATTTAACTGTTTGGCTTTTTGTCAATAAAATTCTGCTGTTATTCCCTCTCGTATTAGAACTCTAAAACATCCAGCTTCTATAATTTTCTTCATATTGTGTCTCATAACAAAATAGAAAAGAGATACTGCACGATGTAAATCTTTTATTTGGAACACATTAAATACAAAATATAATGTGGCAATGTATGGTGTGATATCCCAGCTAACTCCTCCCAATAAATTCTGAAAATGGGTATACTCAATTGGAGTTCACCTTTCCATACTTGTTCATTGTCATATTGTGAGGTGATATTTGTAATGCATTTCTTAACTGTTGTAATAGACACTTTTAATTTCTTTCAGGGTGATTTCTTCCAATTAAAAGTTGATAATGAAGGACAACATTTTACTAAAATTAGCTCCTATGGTAGATATTTTGTGTGGCTTTGTCTTGTTAATCCATCTGGAGATCATATTGCAACCCTAAATGCAAGTGGATGTATAAATACATGGGCTATGAGAAATGGAAACTTGGTATGTGTGGAATTGTTATTAAAAGCAAATTGTACACAATATACAAAAGAACTTCTTCAATTTCTTGCATGTGGCATCAGGAATATCATGGAAATTCATGAGTGGCTGAGATTAGATGGTCTAAATGAAGAAACAGTAAATGTTTAGAGTATAAATTTGTTATATAGATACATAAGTCATATGAAAATACTTCAGTACTGACACTTACAAGCCAGCAAGTATTAGACTGAAAGTAAAGGGGCATAACTTATTATGTGATATGTTTCAGAAGCAAGATATTCTTTACAGTCAAGAACAAAATACACATTCCCACATTAAAGTCTTTTTTCCTTACTGTCATGGATTACATCTCCTTATCTGTTCTAGCTTCACACTTTCGTATGTGACTTCTTGAGAACTGCTCCTAGTCCTTTTTTTTTCCTCTTGTTTGTTAGTTATGTTTGTCTAAAGAACTTACTCCAGCAGCATGTCTCAAGAATAATATTTCAGAAACTTCGATTCTCTCATCACTTTACCAAACAACCTACATTTTCTTACCAGAAATTAAGTTTTTAAGAAGATGTATAAAAATGTACATGAAATTAAAAAGATTAAAAACTTGAACATGATGAGAAATTTTTATTATTCCAGTAGTAATACATGTCAAATTTTCTGCTGCTGTGCATATTCTACATAGAAACTCTGCGTTTATCAACCTGAAGCTGTTTTAATGATCTAATTTCTAAAAGACAATTTTTCTGTGGCTCAAACTTCACCACAGTCCATATTGAAATATTCTATGTAGAATTCTATATAGAATATATATATATATATATATATATATATATATATCTGCCAATGGTAGAGTGTTTGATGAGTTTTGAAAGGTTCATACATGCTTGTGGCCTTATTGGAGTACTATCCTGGAATATGCTTGAGGGACTGTGAAAAACAATGAAAATCCTCAGTAGTGGGTAGCTAGTGTTTGAACTAAGAATCAAGGCAGGACACCTCCCACACATAAGTTAAGTATTGCCACTATGCCATTCTGTTTTGTCAAGAGCAATTAAAACTCCAGTAGACAAAAAGTTGACCATTGCTTTCAGAGTGTATGTCAGACTTTCCAGTTTATCAACACAGTATCACGTAGTTGTAAGTATTGTCATTCTGTAACACAGTTTTATTTTTAGTAGTAAGATAAAGCTCTTGTCTTTTCCAATGGGGTGAATTAGTTGACAGAATTAGAAATCACTGAGCCATTGCAGTTAAGCTGAGCATGGCAGTGGCATGTTCACCACCACAGATGTATGTTGGCAGCAGTGTCTTGAGGATTATAAACCATTATTTTATTTAATCTGATTTATTCGAGTTTTCAAATACAACTTTGTGTGTGGACTCAGAATGGTAAAATGGTAAAATATCACTGACCTGCTGGCTAGGAAGATTGATCTTCTTGCTACTGTTTTGCAGGAATTGCAGTACTTGATTATGTTTTTAAATTGTGTGATTGGAAAAGCACACCTTACTCTTTCAGGTGGGTGAACTGGGCTGGTATAAAAACTGTTTGGTAATGGTGTCCAATCCTGCTCAACCTTATGTAGCACTTGGAAGAGATGATGGAATTGTGGACTTCATAAATGTATCTGCACCTGATAATCCAAAGATCCTAAGTGAATTAAATCTTTGCAAGGAAGGAATATCTGATATTCATTTTTCTCAACAAGGAAATTATGTGGTGGCTTGTGCTGTGGAAACTGGGATAATCTTTGTCATTGAGGTATTCAGTTTTCAATTTTGTGGTTTGAGTTGATGAAAAATATTCATTTTTCTTATATTAGAGAAGTAATGTGTGTTACATTACATGTTTATATAATATGGAGTTGCAGTTGGTTATATGTGAATGGGATTCTGTGAACAGTATTTGGTACTACGGAAGAAAAGACCTAAGAATAGGCAGATGAAAATTTCTTCATAATTTTTATGCATATCAAAACTTACAAGGGTGATTGAATTAGAGAGTCTGTGTTTGGTAAGAATGTGGCATGCATAGGAACTGCATGAAACATTTTATTCAGGAATACTATCAGACAGGAAGCCTCTTGGGAGACCTCAAAATGGACTGGAATATGATACACTGCTGGGCCTGATAGGAAGATTATGTAAGCATGGATTCACCTGACTGTGAGTTCCTATGAACACAAGTAACAAACGTCCAGTTTCCGCAAAAGACAGAAACTTTATGGACTAGAAAGGCAATTATCAGTTCTTCAACAAGTCATCTCCATGAAGTTTAATTTAGTAATATGGAATGAAGAGTAATATTTTTCAAATTCAAGGTGACATGCAATATAATAATGCACTCCTTATATTTATTGTGACATATATTTTCTATCTGAGCCCAAGAATTATTTTTAGTGTACTACTTATAAAGTTATTACATTTTAAATGCAGTTGGATTACAGCTGTCTTAGAAATGCCAGAAATTTTTATTCAGAATTTTAGTGTGCTCTAGACCAGACTTGATACTGGGACACAAGAAGTTACTCTCCCACATGTTAAAAACCTGTTTTTTGGCACATCAGTAAAATTATTTTATTTGTCTAGTTTCCTATAATCTGTGCTTATCTGGTCTGATAAGTGATTATAACCAGGTTCAATTGTCCATAACCCTATTACATTACAGTAAATAATCACTAATATAACAATTTGCATTGTCAGACTTTGGTATGGATGCTAGTTTTTTCTTGTCAGACGTAAAGAAATGTGTACTATAAACACACACATGTGTGAGATTGTCATGATAAATAAGCAATTTAATTTTAAAGAAAAATTTGGGTCAGGAATGGGAACTTCCACTAGTGTGTGTGTGTGTGTGTGTGTGTGTGTGTGTACACGCACAACATTTTTGTCACTAATCAGGTGTTACACATTCTTAAGAATATCTGATGCAGTGCAGTAATTGTTACAGGTACATATTTTTCTATATAGATTTAATTTGCCTGTATTTCAATAGATTAGTCTCAAGTTCCTAATCAGTCTCAAATTCTGCTGTCTGTTAACTGTTCTGTTTCTCATTTTATACCATATTTCTACATATGTTTAATATATTTTTACAGAGTAATCCAGGGACTCAAATGGGAATAAGATCATTCATAAATGCAAAAGCAAAATTTTCCAGCTTTGTGGTAGTAGAACTTAAGACTGAACTAAAAATTGTGACTCTTCTATCAACACAAACTTGCTGTGCCTCTGGAAATAAAATTATTGTGTTCTCAATGGCACATGAATCGGCCAAATTGATTCAACAAATCTTCATAGACTTACCTGGAATTTATTCACGATTATATGCAAATCCAATTCAAAAGTTAGATTTCTATGCTATACCACATCGGTCTCGACAATTACACTTCCTGCATATGTCACTTGAGGTAAGTGAATCTGTTAGAGTAGTACACAGTGATATCATTTAAAAATGAACAACACTTGATGACAGTACTATATATGATAGTACATAATATAATTATACAATATAAAAAAACGCAAAATATAGTTATATTATTCTACAAGCCATTCATGATTACTTTCATTAAAAGTAAATAATGTATTAAAAAATAAACTGACTGAAGTGATGTGATACCAAGAACTGGACACAGAAAATTACTGTGCAGCACTGTGCATGTAGATTGAATTCACCATCACTGGCATTAATTTCTTTTTCCTTCATCCATTGGTGTTAACTGAATATGAATACTGAACATTTCTTCTAATTCTCAGACATTATCATGCTATTGTTACAAGAGTCAGGTCTTCTGTGATGTTACACCATACTGATTGGCAGAAAGTTACCAACATATTAAAGGATCATAAAAGAGCCTTCTCAAACTGTTTGACTCTGAAAATGAAGATATTATGTTCTTTTGCTTCACCGGTAACTGTGTACCAGTCAACATAGCATAACATCCCAGGATACTTGAATCTGTCATAACTCTGCTGTGAGAACATCAAATCTTGCTACTTGTTTGTACTTACAGAAGCAACAGTTCTGACTAATAGATGCCAGATCAAGTGGCCACCAACTAAGAAAATATGCAATGAGTGTTTCAGAGTGTAACTTTCTTACATATGGCTTAGATGGAATGGCTGTTCTTTATTCAGTCAGAACAAATGATTGTATAGCTTTTGTCATACCTCATCACCACATGGATCTGGGAATTCAGACTGCAGTGGCAAGTCCACTGAACACATACATAATATCTCTAGGACAAGATGGAAGCTTAATCTGCACATATCTTGGGTAAGGATGTAAATAAGGAAGGAAACAGTAGTTATTGTTTGGCAAACAAATGGCTGCCTAATCTACATCACTGTTTTATGCATGGACAAAAATAGGGTAACATGAAAAGTATCTTTCTGATATTTCTATTATTTTAGCAACTTGTGTCAGAAGCTCAAATCTTGCAAGAGTGAGAG
>Ga0209755_10008414_pt1 | contig 11041 bp, 12 predicted proteins | sample TergutCo191P1_FD_187301 | JGI IMG/M metagenome (GOLD analysis project Ga0209755, IMG submission 187301) | Cornitermes sp. P1 segment gut microbial communities from Petit-Saut dam, French Guiana - Co191P1 (SPAdes) (version 2) | ecosystem: Host-associated > Arthropoda: Insects > Digestive system... | reverse complement strand
AGTCCTAGGACCCACCCAGCCTCCTGTACAATGGGTACCGGGTCTTTCCCGGGGGTAAAGTGCAGTCGGGGCATGCTGCTGACCACTCACCCCCTTCTAGTGCCGCGGTCATGGAAGAGTAGAGCTACACCTGTACCCACCCTCTGGGCTACACCAGGCCTGTAATGGGATCATTTTACCTTTTTTTGTTTATATCATATAAATATGTATTTGGATCTACCATCCATTTTCATAAACATGCTGCTTGCATCATGGTGTCTGTAACATATACAGAATATCTACTGAGTGAAGATGTTTAAGAATCCTTCCAGAATACACCATGTTTACCAGTGATTAATAATGGAATTGGTATTTTCTAAAATCTGAAGGCTGTGAAGGGGAGTCATCTTGTATGTAGGGCTGTCTTATATTGGGTGTCAGTTTCAGGGACAGAAGGATTTTTGGTTGGGGTGTAATTGTGAACATCAATACAGAGACAAAAATAATTCAAACTGTGAGGCCAGCACACATCTGTGCTGCAGCATAACAGTTAACTAATGTCATACCTTCCAAGCACATGTCCTTTCCCTGAGAATGCCTTTACTTTAGATTTAAGAGGAACATGCTCTTCATGCCTGTGATCTTCCATGTTGAGATGCACTTCACTGCCTCTTGCTTCTCTTATCAGTTCTGCCGGAACTTCCCTGCCACAACAAATACAGCAACTAAATTTAATATGTACCATACCTGTGCATTAAATTGTAATGTATAGAAAACCAACAAATGCACTTCGTGGTTTTCTATATATTTCTATATATTACAAATATATCAACTCATTATGCAAGTAACAAGCCAGCTTACACGACTGAACTGAAATTTCAAAGGTTTTGGTTGGTTGAAGTTGTCACAGCAGATGGACTCTACTGTGAAGACAGTCAGAAAAAGTAAATAATCCTCATCATAAGGAATCAGGGGCTGTAAATCCTCTGCAACACAGCATTGTCTGCCAAAATTTAACTGGAAGATTTTAAGTAGTCCTGGTATTAATACTGAAAATATGCTTATATCAATGGAACTCTTCCTGCTCAAAATGTTCTTGTTCAAAGGAACTCAAAAGAAAATACACCTCCAAATTCTATAGTGTAAATACTACTACAGATTTTGTTGTTTCCAAAAAGGTTCAGATTTCTTAAAACAAAACATTCTGTTCATACAGTGTATCCAAACACACAGCACTTTTTACTTTGTACACATCAATTTGGAACATCTGTTGTTCATCAAGTATACACAAGAGTGCAAGTTCAATTATGCAGTTGCCTGGTGGTCAGTAAGTTAAGCTTCAAAGTGGGCAATGTGACTGACCCATGGGTTTGATCATCATCTTCAGGTGGACTCATTTCCAACCAATTTTGAACCACTCAGATTAAATTTCTGGTGGCCTATTTTGCTACCATGAAATCACAGAATGATGCAGCTATTCAATATGTTTGGAACCCATGAGCGGGATGGTGGTGGTAATTCCCACATAGTTCTTGTATTGATTGTATTTCTGACAGTGATGGGTTTTTAAGCTTTCTTTTAATAATCACAGAAGTTACCTATTTGTCCAATGTAAATGTCTTGCTTGTCTTCTTCTGGTCACTATTGTTACCCCTAGCATGTATATCTCGCCATGTTTTAACTTAACATCTTACTGTCAGAGGGACACGGATGAGTAGTTGGGTGTGAGGTACAGAAATGATGTTACAGACTTGAGACATAATGGGTTTGTACAGTAAAGAAGTTGTGCAGGTGGCAAGAAACGAATAACCCATGGATGTATACACCCAAAAAGGGCCATTTATGCTGCTTGTTACAATTACTGGGGAGGCTTCTCTCCTGATTACACACTCGTTATAGTCTTAAATGAATTGTACTCACCCTCTGCGAACAGATTCTAGGAACTCTCTATTGGCTGGATCTGCATATTCCCTCACTGCTCCATCATTGATACTAAAACCTTCCTTCCAAAGCTTTAGAGTCACTTCTGTGTGAGAGTCTTGCCTTGAACTGGAGGGAGGTCCAATCACTGAAGAATTACACAAAATAAAGAGAATTCTTAGCACAAGATGAACACTCAAATATCATCCTGACATCTGTAATTAATACTTTATGGCATAGTTTTTAAATATTAAAACTGGGACATGATGAAATCAGTACGTTTTGCAGTCACATGAATTTGCCATAAATTAGGAAGTTGCATTCCCATCTCACTGGATTACATAATCTTCTCATAGTGCCATAAGTCCATTTGTTGGAAAAAACAGAACTTCTGGCACAGCGATCTCACATTTTTCTTGTACTATATGATGTTAACGATGGACCATCATTTAATTTGAATATGGGATAACTACATATTAAAATATTAATATTTTTCCACCGCAGACGATGTGTTACACTAATAATTTTAGTGAACTCTTGCTTGAGCAGTAATGCAACTGAAGCATGAGGCTAACAACTCATCTCCGTCCCGTGCCAAATGCTCACTGGTGCTATAGTGTATTAAAGTGAGATAATGCCATACCATTTTAAGTTTTTAAATCTTAGAAATGCACTGTAAATTGAAGATTAGTATTTCAAACATTTCTGGATATTATGAGATTATCAGACAGAGAAATTTTTATACACTCTTGTTTTCATAAATTCTTGTTATACTGAAGTTGCACTGCATTTTTGCAAAAATTAACATGAAATAAAACATACCTTCACTATCACTACTAGACTGACCCAATCGATATCCAGTCCCACTGAAACTGTTGTGTTTAGCTACACGGGGATTTCGAGGATCCACTACCTCAGCACCCTGTCTGGATAAAGCATTCATCTTATTAACAGACAACAAAATTTCTCATTTCCCTGAGGCATTACTCTGTAATACAGTCTTAGAAAAATAAAACTGAAACACAATATAGATTACTGTTTAGTGCTTTCCAGCTTTATTTTGTACAAGGTCTGGCAATTAATTTAACAATTTTTTTAAAATGGAAAGCAACAAAACAATGTAGTTACAGCCTAAGCGAATTTTTTTACTATTCATCTACTTTGCTTCCATTTTGACACAAATTCTGAATGCTTTTATCTTGGTCAGAGTCAACCTCTCTACTCTGCTCAATTCAGCTGTCTTCCACATTCAACGACTGATCAAATCTCGCTATTTCATTAACTTTTTTCATACTTAGATTTTTATGTTGTGAGCATTATTACCTAAAAGCATTAAAAATTATCAAGGATGAAAATGATTAAATGTCAAACTGTCTTCCTGTGAAGTGTCCAAATTCTGTTAGATATTTTTAAATCAAGGCAATCTTGGTGTTAAACACAGTAATTAAAAAAACTAAATGGAGTGCAAGACAACTGCATTTTAGAGTGGTCCATATTCACTGGAGAGGCTTCTTGAGTATCACAGTGTGTGGAAATAGAATTTATGGATGTTTTCAAAGAACTCATCAACTCCTTCTTCAGTGCTACTTTGCCAGTGAAAGAGCAAACAGCAAGTTTGTCTGAAATAGTGGTGATTTTTACCAGTGAATTGGTGCCATACCCAAACGATTATTAAAAGTAAAGACAATGGACTAAGTGACAGGCGGATAATTTTTTGCTTGTGTTGAACAGGTAGCATGGTAAATTTTTTTGTAAACTTTAAGAGTATCTAAATAATTTACAAGTTTCTGCTTCTGTCACAACTTACTCTTGCACAGATCTGAACATCTCAGCTACTATGTCCTTCTTCTTTTTCCCTGGACCAAGAACTTGTTGTCCACTATGTTCTGAACCTCCTGCATAGAATGCTTGGCCTTCTTCCTCATCAGAGCTCCCATCATTTTTATTCAGACTGGCCAGTGTACCAAACCTGGTATAAATCACCCGATAAAAGTATTACACATAGAAAGTACAGCTCTGTGAAGTTGTAGAAGTGGGTAAAACTGTTCTAGCTTAACAACTCAACAATCATGCATTATAAAATGAAGAAATCAATATTGGCCTGTAATTCAGTGTATGCAAATTTCATGTGTAAGTATAATAGGAAACAGTCCTAATACTGTAACTGTAAATATGTGAGGCATATACAAGTGGAATTATTTGTGGCACTGCTCTGGCACTGTACGTGCCACACTGACTCTTTAGACAGTGGGTACACTTGGGTACAGCAGAACAGTCAACTGGGTGAGAAGCCAGTACAGACATTGCCATTCTTGTGCTTCCATACCATGCCATTAAGTTGTATGGGAGCATGGGGCTAAAAGTTTCATGTACTAAACTCAAAACTAGAGGAATGTAGTTAGCTTCTTGCTCTACCCACCTTATCCTGCAGACCGACTGGACAGAAGTCATACAGAAAAATGCTTGCTGCTACCAGGAACTGAACCTTGGCTAAACAGTTCACAGCCAATCACTTTACTGAATGCACTAATTCATAAATACTAATCATAATATACCTTGCAGAGAACACGCCTCCAGACTTTGGTTGTGGTTGTACTTTTGGATGAGCTGCAAGTGGTTGTACTGGAAGTTCCTCAACATGTGATTCTGCCTCTTCTTCCTCAACTGCATTATCTTCACCATCATTTTCATAAAAGCTAGCTAATGCAACCTACAAAAATAAACAGGAGAGGAGAATCTCTCAAGGTGAACTTTGCCAACCTAGCTCTAAGTTGTAAACTCTGTATAACTGAACATTCTTTCCAAAATACCCAACAGAAATGAGTAGAACCAGTTAAATATGTGCAAGATTATGCAAACATGAGAACAGAAAGTTTGGTACTAACTTCAATGTAATGTGTGAATACTTACAAGAACTGTTAACTGTAGAGTCAAATGTTAAAAGCTCAATAATGGCACCAAGGCATAATACATGTCAAAGAATTTCCATTACATTCAGCATTGTAATTTTAATAAAGTTAGGTTCTTGTATTCATACAGTGTGTTACGTAAAAATCCTACACATAAGTTATTATCATGGGGGAACTGGTGTTTGTGATAAGAAGTTAAATCTTGCAGTTGCAATCCTCTAATAAATATATAAATAAACTCAATATATGATTGACTGTAGCTAAAATGCTAACTGCTATGTGAACAAGGGAACTATCAACAGAAAGAAATATGCAGGTGCCTGGCTGCAGCAAACGGTGGACACAACAAACGCTGACGAAACAGAATTACTTTGGTGCACTACAAACTAAAACACCAAAGTTCAGGTTTTCAGAATTTTCACAAACCCAAAAAAATTCCGCACTACTTAATAACTTAATTACTGGGAATAACAATGTAAACCTTTTACACAAGACGATGAAATGTATGGGTACCTGACTGTAAAAGGTCTTTAATTTAATATCAAGTACCTGTATGAAACGGTACGCGCACACAACGGAAAAATTAGGCCCCTTGCTGTTCCGTTATGGGCAGGTTTCACTGCATTACATTTTGTTTGTCATTTACGACTTGCATTATGTACTGCCTCACCTCCAACTGCCATGCCGCTGATTCAAGGTAGAATTTTGCTCTCTCTGCATCTATCCCCGTCACATCTGTAAACTGAGATAACAATTCATCTCTATCGGCCATACTACTGAAAAGGATTTACGAATACAAACGCGTGTCACCGTATTTGTCTATAACACGTTATTCTGTACCCTACACTTCAACCTTGCTTTCTCGATGAATCTTTGCACACTCACACATTCAGGTTAACCACGGGTAAGAACGCGTATTTCCCTTTGCACGTTGGTGTGACTCGCTGGTTCAAATTGCATGCGGGAAAATTAAGGAACAGTAAAATGTTTATTGTGGAGTTAGTTCTCACATGCATATTTAAAATGTGTTCACACACGTATGTTTAGGAGGAGGTGACAATTTGAATCCGGGATTGCGTACTTTGTAAAATGGCTAGGACATGAGCTGGACTGAACTGGAATTTTTTCTCCTCCACAACTTTCACAAAGGTTTTGGGGGCCTACCCAACCTCCTACTTTAATGGGTAGCGGGATTCCTTCTCGAGGGTAAAACGGACGGGGCGTGAAGCTGTCCCCTCACTTCCATATAGAGCCGAAGTCAAGAATGAGTGGAGCTATACCTCTGCTCCCCCAGTATGACTTCGTAGCGTCAGCAGGGCCAAATTTACCTCTTACATAGTTTTACAGTTTGAACAGGGGTGTGAAAAAGAAGAATACTTTTGTTACTTTAGAATGATTTGTCTTTCGACCCATCACGGATTAGAGCTCATTACGACGAAGAATAGTTCGTATCCGTGATAGAGATGAGGGGAATGAAAGTGGCGCGTGCAGTAATCGAGAAGTGCGTTTGGGAAGGCAGTTGTGTAGTGTGAGGTATACGTTACTAGCTAGTTGGGAACATGTGCATTAGCTGTTCGTAATTTAAATAAAAAAACAATGAGTAACATATATATTCAAGAACCCCCAACTAATGGGAAGGTGTGTATGCGTTAGTTGTATATCCGTGGCATAGTTCTAGGTTATGTGCGTAATAATGAGAATTAGACATGCTTTCACAGTCATGTTAAAATACGAAATGTTTCTTTCACAGCACACAGTATCGCACACAGTATGCCCTTTTCTCCGGGAACGGTGACACACACACATACAGTGTTGGTGCATGTTGATTCATTGTAGGAAATATTGTTGGGTAGCTGGCAATCCTGCTTCATATTTTGGAACTGTTTGGTTCAGTTCTAGAATCTGAAACTCCAGTATTGAAGTTTTTCTCAGTCCTTTCCTGTAAATTCTGGGAAATACCGTAAACCAGGACACGCCCATTTTCTCGCACAATCATCCCTTCACCCTGTGACATTTGACACTGACATACACATGAAAAAATTCACCACCATTGTAAAGTCCTTGCTGTGAAGCTGATGCTATACGTTTAAGAGGGCACAATTAAATTGACAAAGAAATAAAATGATTTATTGTTTACAGGTGTTGCTGAAAACTACAGTTGGTGATATAGACTTAGAATTATGGTCGAAAGAAACACCAAAAGCTTGCCGAAATTTTGTGCAGTTGTGTATGGAGGGGTACTACAATGACACAATATTCCACAGAGTTGTGAAAGGTTTCATCGTTCAAGGTGGAGACCCAACTGGCATTGGCACAGGAGGAGAGTCAATCTATGGACAGCCATTCAAGGTTTTAGTGAAACAGTATTAATTACAAACTAATACCAATGTCTTTTTAGGCTTCTGCTGTGAAGTAGATGATAACTGTCCCCTTCTGGGTTATTATGCAGCACATAATTGTAATTACCACTACTTACTGTGTAATAACCCAGAAGACCACAGTTCTCAACTAATACCAACATCTGCCCTTGTAACACAAATTCTAAATTTCATTGTAGGTGGGATAGAGGTGCACAAATGCAAATTTCTCTTGTAACCATTGTTTTTCCGTGCCAGTCATCATTTCATAACTGTTCAGTACTCTTTTTTTTCCCCCCCCTCTCTCTTTAAGCCTGGGGTATGGCCAATCATCTAGTATGTAGTTGTAGTGGAGGTGTATGTTACCTCTGAAATAGTGATCTCCCTGTATTACTTGACTCATGACTTTGGTCATATCTTTGCCCCCCACTGCTATACCTTCAACCTCTCACCTCTGTGTTGCAGACTGCTCATAATGACCATCTGTCTGTTGTGAGAACATTTTGGTGTGCGAGTAGGGATAAGGAAGTGAAAGGGAAAGTTGTCCCTTTGTACACCTTGAAGGCACATAGGACATACCAGATCAGCGACTTTGATGCATCACCTCTGACCTGGCATTTGGCTGGACTTAAACTAAAGAAGTTAACTTAACCAGTATAAGACTTAAGTAAACAGACCCTCAAGAACAGACCTGTTATGCATACAATGGCTGTTGGTGGAGGAAGTGGATGAAATTTGTGGTATATACGATCGAAATTTATGTTACAGCAAGTGTTATTCATACTTGTTTTAGGATGAGTTCCATTCCCGCTTACGATTTAACAGACGAGGCCTCCTGGCCATGGCCAATGCAGGGCCAAATGACAATGCGTCACAGTTTTTCTTCACATTGGGTCCAACTCCAGAGTTACAGAACAAGCATACCATCTTTGGGAAAGTCACTGGTGAGACTGTTTTCAACATGTTGAAATTGGAGGATGCACTTGTTAATAAGGTTAGAATTAACTGAGGCTAGTTTATGGAGATCTGTGATGACTTTTTTTGGGGGGGGTAAAATGAACTTAGCATTTTGATGTTTGCCATTTCATTTTACAGGATGAAAGGCCACTGTATCCACAGAAGATAATAAAAGCAGAAATTCTATATAATCCTTTTCCTGATATTGTACCAAGGACACGTCTTGAGACAAGGGAAGACAAAGTGGGAAGAAGCAAAAAGGAAAAGAAGGCTGGAGTCAAGTAAGATTCTATTAAATTTCTTTTAACTCTGCATACATGGAGGTTAATGTTCTGTTGATCCAGTTGAAGAAAGTTTTTATTAAGTGATGTACAGAGTAATCCCAGTTACACATTTTGCATAGCAGCAAAAGTGGATTAGTATGGAGGCAATGCATCTGACTTAACCACTGGGACGTACTTAGCAGGGAGCTGGGTACTGTGCTGAAGGATTCTTGTGTTTGTTGTCGGTTACTCCAGAAAGTGAATGAGTATTTGTTGAACGGCCATAACATATTCCTGTTATAGTCTTCTCTGTTTAGGTATCTCATGACCTTGTAATTTATTACAGCATAATGAAGTAACAGTAACAAATAAAATTAATTTATATGTGACAGTTTTTGGGTCTGAAATGTAGGAATTCTGTTGCACAAGAATTCTTTATTTAGAAGTTGTTATTGTGAGTGAAGAATCAAGAGGAAATGTTGCCAGTCATTGTTGCTTCAGCACCCCAATGGTGGAATTAACAGAATGTCTGCCTCTGATATTTAACACATATGTAATTCTTGGCTTGTGTATTTTCAAGAAGGGACATAAACAGCACACTTTTTCTTTGTGAGATGGCTGCTTAAGTCACATTTTATTTACTTCTCAGATGAAAATATTTGATAATAACATCAGAAATGGAATATAATGTTGTACGTTTCTTTATCTGGATAATGGTACATTTTAATTCACACAAAAATATATGGCTTTGTGAACTGTTAAATTAAGTGGCTTCAGTTGCTGTCTGGAATACCTGGTACCAGCTGAATGGGTCAATAGTTCACCATCTCTGCATTATTAAAGTGACCAAAATATTGTACAGATCTTGAATTTATGAGGAAAAATTTAATTCTGTTGTTTAGTGAGTTACATTTTTTCCACAGACACTGTGTAATTGTGAGTAATAAATAAACCAACACATGATTGTGTTTTGAATACCTACACAGCCAAAACTACATAGATGAATATATTGTACCACTGGGATTGTGAGTGTTTGTCTCAGTGAATTGTTTTGCTTTGCTTCCTACCATTTTTAGACAATTGAATTAGGAAGAAATTCACATTTTTTACCTGGGTAAATATGGTATGTAACCTTTATATTTGATGTTGTTATATAAACAGAAGCAAAAGTACAGCTTGGTGATGTGCTATATTGTATTATGCTGTATCTGGTGGAACTAGCAGAACACAAATCTATACATTTTTTTCTCATAGAAATTTCAAGTTATTATCTTTTGGTGAAGAAGCAGAGGAAGATGAGGAGGAAAGCAGTGAAGCAAACAGGAGGTACTCTGGGCGCAGCAAATCAACACATGACATTTTGAATGATCCTCACCTGAGTGCAGTGCCAGCTGTTGAAACAGCAGAGAACACCAAGGGAAGTCATAAACGGACATTACATTCAAGTGACAGTGACTCAGCCCTTAGTGAAGATGAAGCTGTTGATACAGGATACAATATCTTTGATAGAGAGAGGTAGGCTTAGTTAACTAACCAACTCCTTGCACCAGGTTGTGGTAGTTGCTTTGTGACTTTTCTGCCTTGTATGGAGCATGAAGAGTAGTTGTCGTGTATGACATAATCATACCATATACAAAAATCTCTTCTTTAATTCAAACATTATTTTTGTGGAAATTCATTCAGATTTGGTGATATAAACCTATCTTTCCCTACAAAATAAGAAAAACTGATGAGAAATGATTGGTCATTGTTAATTTTTTTTTATGTTATGCCTTCAGCTTAAACAATGGTAAGTATTTTCCAAAATTCATTATTTTATTTGAATTTTTATTATATTTGTGTCTTATTGTTATCTAAGTTTATTTTATCTCAATGCAGTTCCCTGTTTTACAGTGATGAAGCTAACAAAGTAAAAAAGAAACTGCAAAGTGGTAGGGGAAGTTCACTCTTACAGCCATCTGGTTCCAAGAGACCAAAGGGAGGTAAAAATGAAGAAGAGGATTCAGGTGGAGATGAAAGCAACAGTGAGATGAAAAGAAAAGCGTAACTATATTTTTATATTATTTTAGTTTTTTCTTATCTGAGTAATGGGGTTACTAATCAGTGTAACAAAGAAGGTAAGAGTGTCCTTGTCAACACCATGAAGGCTTATTTAGAGAGCAGATGTACAGCCCTACTTATTTGTAACCTAGACACTTGGTGGTGGCAAGCTATTAGCTTCACATTCCGACTGCATTGCACTCAGGAAAGAACCATGGTACGCCCTAAATATGTGACTGCAACCCCCTGAGCTGGTCGGGACATTTTGAAGAAGAGAAAAATAACTTGTTTCTACCAGGGTTCAAATCTTGGATCATCCAGCCTGTAACTTAGTTACCATAACAGCTACACTGTCGCTGCTGCCTAATAATTAGTATACTGAGTGAAATATTGTAACGTGTTTTTGTGTTTTATATCCAAAGTGTTGAAGATATGCTTGAGTAAAGAACGTGGCTCCTGTTAATCTTATGTTTATTGGACTGTGCATTATTGTGATAGTTGAAGAATAAAAGACCAACTTGATGTCACTTGCTATTTTATTTCACTTCTTATGTGCTCAACATGTTTCGGAAATTAATATATCCATCATCAGGAGCTTGCAACTATTCTGTTGAAT
>Ga0209755_10008413_pt1 | contig 11041 bp, 14 predicted proteins | sample TergutCo191P1_FD_187301 | JGI IMG/M metagenome (GOLD analysis project Ga0209755, IMG submission 187301) | Cornitermes sp. P1 segment gut microbial communities from Petit-Saut dam, French Guiana - Co191P1 (SPAdes) (version 2) | ecosystem: Host-associated > Arthropoda: Insects > Digestive system... | reverse complement strand
AAACCAATTTCCACTCTTTCTTACGGTCTTCATCATAGAAGTTCCTCCATTAATGTAATTATTTAGCAATTTTTGCTGTAATTGCTGAGAATATTGTAAGATATACTGAATGTTTTTGTACAGGACAGATTCCGTCTAAAATTTCTAAAATTTTAGACGGAATCTGTCCTGTACTTTTTATGCAAATCCCTTTATGCTTAGAGTACGTCACAGAACAAACGAGGATTTAATCATGGAGGTACGCACAGATGCAACCTACACAGCCAACAACATAATGAAGTTTAGAGTCAAGACGACCCGTAGAGGGCTGAATGAAATCATAGAAAGGCTGGAAGCCCACATTGATTCAAACGGAGCAAAGCGGACTGGCGAACTGATTGTGGCAGTACACGTACTATACCTAGAAAGCGGCATCATGGATGTCGAGGTATTTGTACCTATGGATAGGCCAGTATCACCAACAAAAGAATTTGAGTTTCAATCAACCCTTAGCTTGAATGGTTGTGTAGCAACAGTATACGGAGGGGATTTGCGACTATTGCCAATTATTTACACAGAACTTTATCATTTTGCAAAAAGTGCAAATCTGAAAATCGTACAGCCATTCTACAATGTTTTTGGCGAAAGTGACAAAAATTTTGAGGGTGTGGGCAATTCTGAAGTGGGTGTTTACGCCGTTGCTTTACGAACCCTAGCCACAAAGAGACGGATAAAATTTCATATTAAGGAGATGGCGAAATGAACATTGAGAGAAACGCTACATTTGAAGCAACAAACCTTGTTTCGGCGAGGATAAGCGGCACACAAGCACAAATTACGGCACGTATGCAGGAGATGGCTGAATATGTGAAGTCCTGCGGAGCAACGCCAACTGGCCTGCCAATTACGGCAATGCACACCAATGATGCCGCAACACAGATTGCCGACATGGAATTTCTTATCCCACTTGACGGCGAGGTGGAATCTAATGGAGATTTCGTGTTCGTACCGCAACTGCTCATGAACAACTGCATCAAGTTGGAATACAAAGGTCATCCACAATTCTTGGAGCAGTCAATGGCTGAATTGCACAGATACATGTCGGATAACAACATGACGGCAACATCTGCAAGCTATAATGTGCCTAAGGTAAGAATCACCAGACAAGAGGATTTGGATAAATTTGAAGCTGATGTTTATGTGGCTGTGAATTAGTAAGGGTCATAACAACCATCTATCAGCGGACGGGATGGGTTGGTTGTTGATATAGACGAATATTGAAGGAAGGAGGACAGGGATATGACATTTGAAAATACTGGTTTTGTTGAGTTAGGTTATGAAGAATCATTGGAAACATCTGGTGGATGCGGATGGCTTCTTGTAGGTGCTGGTATCTATTTACTTGTAAAGTTTTGCAAGAGTCGCAAGAAAAACTAATTAGGAGGCGAAGAGAATGGGTATTCAAAACATTTATTTTGAAGAATTAACACATGAAGAAATGCTTGATACAGATGGCGGATTTATTGGATGTATGGCTGTTGGAGCTATTATAGCATACGCTCTGTACAAAAAGTTTAAGAAGAAATAGGAGGTATCACCATGATGAACTATGATTTCGATGTGTTCCAAGAACTTGAGTCTGACGAGCTTCAGAAAACAGATGGTGGATTTTTGTTTTGTGCAATATGTCTCGCAGCACTTATCGCAATGGGAGTTAAAGCTCTTTGAGGTTTAGCGAACTATTGACAACATAACTGTATAGCCAAGACCGTGTCATATCAGTGCATGTGTCTTGGCTATGGTTGTAAAATTCATTATTATATTAGGAGGGCTTCATGATTAATGCTGTAGAGGTTTTAGGCTTATCAAAATCTTACGAAGGTTTTGGACTTCAAGATATTTGTCTTTCTGTACCTATGGGTGTTATTATGGGCTTTATTGGCCCCAACGGTGCTGGCAAAACAACAACCATTAAATGCCTCTTGGGCATGCGTCGTTTTGATAATGGAAATGTAACCTTTTTCGGTAAACCTGTAGACAAAACTACTCACGAAAATCTTGGCATTGTTACCGACAACACTATGTATGAGGATGAATGGAGTGTAGCTGAAGTAGAAAAGGCTGTGCGTCCATTTTACAGGAAGTGGAGCAAAGATAAATTCAATGAACTGCTACATAATTTTGGTATTGACAAAAAGAAGCGAGTGAAAGATTTAAGTCGCGGCATGAATGTAAAATTGATGATTGCTGTTGCTCTTTCTCACGATGCTCAGTTGCTTGTATTAGATGAACCTACAAGTGGTTTAGATCCCGTAGCTCGCGATGAGGTGTGTGATATGTTGCTAGATTTTGTTAGCGACGGCAAACGTAGTGTGATATTTTCAACACACATTACATCAGATTTAGAAAAAGTTGCCGATCAAGTTACGCTTATTTTAGGTGGCCGCATCATTTTTTCTGAGGATGTAGAAAAATTACTCAAAAAGTATGTACTGATTAAAGGCGCTTTATGCTCCATTACACACGAACAAAAAGAGAAGACCATTGGTTTTCGTCCAGTTAAAGATACCTTTGAAGGAATGATGTTGGCGGAGGATGCAGAAAAGTTTAGCGAGGATTTATTTATATCCCACGCAAGCCTCGATGAACTTATAGTTTGTATGAATCGAGAGGAGGTTAAGAATTAATATGAATAAAATTTTCAGATTTCTTAGGTTAGAACTACTTGCAGTTAAGCCAGATTTAAGGCTAAGGAACATCATTGTTGTGACAGTTTTTATGGTTGTTGGATATATTGTACTGGGACCTTCAGGAATAATAATGGGATTACTACCATTTACTACAAGCATATCTACATACGCTTTTTCAGCAGGAAATGATGGCCTTGATGAATTATACGTATCGCTATCAATAAGCAGACGCCAAATAGTATTTGGTAGGTATGCTTTTATATTGCTGGTCAACATATGCGGTGTATTGGTCTTGCTTTTTATTGGTCTTGCTTCGTCTATCGTAATGGGTGACGAAACAAGCTTTGCCGGATTATCACTTTTAGCTATCGGATTCTTTTTGCTCTGTACCTTCAGTGATTTTCTTAGTGCACCGATTTTATTCAAGTTGGGCTTTAAGAAAGCCAGAATGTTTTCCAGTTTATTGCCCATGGCCTTATTCTTTGCTGTTTTAATTATCGGACACTTTATGAGTGGCGATATTACACTAGATCAAGAAATGGTAACAACGCTACTTAATGATTTCGGATACGAACTACTTAACATCAATACCTTAATTGAAAACATTGGCTCAATGTTACTAATGCTAGCTAGCTGGTTTGCGGTGTTAGTGGTGTCGTTTTTGTTGTCTTTGAAATTCTATCAAACTCGGGATTTCTAAGAACACATAATATAAAAAACATAGTTTTAATGAGGTGAAAAAATGCCAAAACTCCATTGCGTAACCCAACACGACCTAACAGACTGCGGCGCAGCCGTAATAGCTACCATATCCCGCCAGCACGGCCTTAAAATCCCTATAACCCAAATACGTGAGGTAGCTGGCACAGACACCAGAGGCACTAACGCATATGGTGTTGTTAAGGCGGCGGAGCAGTTAGGGTTCATGGCAAAAGCGGTCAAGGGTGACAAAACCGCCTTCTTTAGCGAATTTCCATTGCCGTGTGTTGCCCATGTGGTGGTTAAGGGTAGCTTGATGCACTATGTTGTTATACACAGGATAAGCAAAAAGCAAGTCATTATAGCAGACCCAGGCAGGGGCATTGTGAAGATGACACCCGAGGAGTTTTTTGGCGAGGTAACAGATGGCAATAATCCACCCGAGTATTCGTGGTCAGGCGTTTTAATTTTCATGGTGCCGGGTACGTCTTTTGAAAAAGGCGACAAGACAGTGGGGATTTTCAAACGCTTTTTTTATCTACTGTTGCCACAGAAAAAACTGATTGCTCATGTGTTCGTGGCTTCACTATTGTTGACATTGCTAGGTATACTGGGTGCGTTTTATTTCAGATTTCTGTTGGATGACATACTGCCAGCGGGGCTTAATAGCACGCTACATATCATCTCCATCGGCATCATCTTGTTAAATGTCTTTCAAGTGCTGTTGGGTGCTTTCAGGTCGCATTTATTGCTATATCTAAGTCAAAAACTGGATATTTCACTCTTGCTGGGCTACTACAGGCACGTGCTATCCCTGCCGATGAACTTCTTTGGCTCTCGCAAGGTGGGTGAAATCATCGCTCGCTTTAATGATGCGTCACATGTGCGGGATGCTATATCGGGTGCTACCCTTACCATTATGATAGATACGTTGATGGTGATAGCTGGGGGCATCATCCTGTTTAATCAAAATGCGTATATGTTTCTTGTGACACTAATTGTGGCGGCATTGTATTTTGTTACTGTGTTCGTGTTTAACCCGTCATACAGGCGGCTGAATAAAAAGCAGATGGAGGACAATGCACAGTTGACATCGTATCTAGTAGAATCCCTTAATGGTATACAGACTGTTAAGGCGTACAATGCCGAGGATGAAGCCAACTACACAACAGAAAAGAAGTTTATTACTTTACTGAAAAGCATCTTCAAGTTAACTTGGGTATCAAATCTGCAAGTGTCATTGACGGGTGCGATTGAAATGATTGGCGGCGTGGTCATCTTGTGGGTCGGTGCTGTTAATGTGCTGAACGGAAATATCACAGTCGGACAACTCGTGACGTTTAACGCATTGCTGGCGTACTTTCTTAATCCTGTCAAAAATCTCATAAACTTACAGCCAATGATGCACACAGCGATTGCGGCGGCGGACAGACTGGGAGAGATATTGGATTTAGAGCCAGAGAAAAAGGACAGCGAAAACAAGAAGGTGCGGCCTGCAAGCTTGCTTGGTGACATCGAGTTCAAGGACATAAGCTTTCGGTATGGCACAAGGCAGTTTGTTTTGCAGGATATTACCCTGACTGCTAAGCAGGGTGAGAAAATCGCCTTTGTGGGTGAGAGTGGCTCAGGCAAAACGACGCTGGCAAAGCTGCTTTTGAATCTATACCAAGCAGAGCAGGGCGAGATTCTGATTAACAGCTTGAACATCAAGGATATTCAGATAGACATGCTGCGCGAGAAAATTGCCTATGTGCCACAAGAAACCTTTCTATTCAGCGGCACTATCATGGAAAATTTGAAACTTGGTTTACATAACATCACCACAGAAGATGTCATTGATGCGGCAAAAATGGCACAGGCGCATGATTTTATCAATGACCTGCCCCTTAGGTACGAGACATGGCTGGAGGAAAATGGCTCGAACCTATCAGGCGGCCAGCGGCAGCGTCTGGCAATTACAAGAGCTGTACTCAAAAAGCCCGACATCCTTATACTGGACGAAGCAACCAGCAATCTGGATTCTATCACAGAGCGGGCAATTGAAAAAACAATTAATGAATATAGCAAGGGCATCACGTCATTTATCATTGCTCACCGCCTTAGCACAATTAAGCGATGTGATAAAATATTTGTCATTGACAAAGGCAGGATTGTGGAGGCGGGCAATCACAAAGAGTTGTTGGACAAGCAGGGGTATTATCACAAGTTGGTTGTTGAGCAGTCTTTGGAAGATTAAGTTTGATGGTTGAATAGCCAACATAGTTTGATGTTGTCACTTGGGGTTGATAGCCTTGACTGCAACAAAGTTAAAGCCCCTAGGGTTTACATAAATATTTGCAGAGAAAAGGGGTGATAAATGGCGGATTGCGTACCGCGTAGACAAGATGCAAGGCTGAACAAACCGCCTTGCAGACAGTAGGCACAAGACACTTGAGAAATCCTGAATCTGAGAGGATTTGGGAGCAGACACAATTTTAGGAGGTCTATTATGACAACAATGATTAAAATGACAAGCATGGCTGATTTTGTGGAATTAACAAGTGATGAAAACGCGGCAATTAACGGCGGCTTTGCGGATTTTTATGATACCGATGGTGGTATATTTAGAAATCCGAATGGAAATCGTTTGAGCTGGGATAATACCAATTTCGGGTTGTGTGCAGCTTGGGTAGCGGGTGGCATTGCCGTCGGTGCCGCAAATGTTGTATATGCTACAAGAAAAAAACCACCAAATCCTGTTACGGCAGGAGCAGCATTTGTAGGCATGGTCGCAACAAATGCTGCCTTCTTGATTCGTTGTCGTTGCTAAAGCCCTACACCTTATAATTTTCGGACAGGAGAAGGGTATGAAAAAAGTAGTATACGCTAGAATAACAATAGCTTCGATGGTCGTGTCAGTGATGTTTCTTGTCATGGCCACCATCAGGCATCAAAGTGGATTCCACTTGTTTTCAACTATTATAGTAGCCGTCTGTACGTTTTTTGTTGTAGGCTCATACGTAAGGCAACGCAAAAAGTGCAAGACGACGACTGATAACATCGTAGAATGCCACGAAGCGAGAGACGATAACGCACCAAGCTAATCGATAAGTTAGCTGACCCACACCAGCGCAGTAGTATGCGCTGGTGTGGCAAGGCTACACCACAGGAGGGTCAAAATGAAAGAAATCACAGTAGACATTGGAGATGTAACCTTACACAAAGAGGTGTACGATTCACGCCCCAACAAATTCTTTGCCATTTTCATATACAGCCTTCTAGCTATGATTTTGATAGCAGGCACTTGGGCTTTTTTCGGGCATATAGACATAGTTGTGCGGGCGACAGGCGTAATAAGACCGAGTAGCCAAATTGCAACTGTAACCAATGCCGTGTCAGGCGAGGTACGTGAGGTTTTCTTTTATGACGGCATGAGGGTGGAGCAGGGTGATATTCTGTATATCATCGACAGTTTCCACCTTGAAAATGAACTGCTTGTTTTGGATGAGCGGCTAGGTGTCTTGGAACATGAATTGGCATCTCTGAATCTATATATGGCATCAATTGAAGAAGGGCAAAACCTTGTCGGCGGTTTTAATCATGAGTTAAGTGCAAGGCTTGACAGCTTTTTATTGAATTTATCAGCTATGGAACATGATGTAGATACGCAAATGGGTATCTTACAAGCCGAACTGACGAACATTCAAGAAACATTAAGTAATACACACCTCGAATTAACTGCATTACGTGCGTTGGAACTATCAATAGCATCAGGTTCAAACAGATTTGGCGAGTTTACATTTGGTGCTGGTGCAAGGGGTATAGAAACACGCAATACATATCAGAGCCTATTTTTTCAGTATATGACGGAGATGTCCAATTTTGAATTCCTTTACATCAATACCTCCGCATCTCTGCAAGGCTTAACGGCATTAAAGAACTCTGTGGAGCTAGGTGAGAACCTATTTGTTGATGAACATGGTGTATATCAAGGTATGTTCAATGAACACATCCTGCATTTGGGGCAACTTCAAGAAAGATACGAAATCGCAATTGAAGAAGTGCGTATTCACACCATGCTATTTGAAATCGGAGATATTTCTCGTGCGGAATTGCAGTCCAGAGAAAACGTCCTCGAATTAACAAGGTTTGAAATTGACAGCTATATGTCTGGTCTGATGCTTGGGTTGGATAACCAGATTAGAGACACACAAAACAGGCTTACGAGTATTGAAAACCAAAGGGAAGTATTTCACTTGGACACAGTAGTTTCAATAGGCAATCAGTTATTGCAGCTGGAGAATACTTCACGTGATTTAGAACAAAGGGCGGCGCAAAATAGACTGCGGCAGGATTCGTTATTCCTTGCTGATGATGAACTAGGCGACGTTACTATTGTACGCCTAAACGAGCTGAACGCAACATTAAGCTCGATTAGCACAACAGAGCAAGAGATTTCTAGGCTACAAGCAAGCCGCTCTAGCATTGTGGCTCAAATCGAAGAATCCACAGTCAGGGCTCAAATATCAGGAGAAATTAATGCTGGTGTGGAGTTAATCAGCGGTATATTCTTGATGAGCGGTGTCACGGTACTTACTATAATGCCTGAGCGTGATGATGTGCTTACTGCAAATATCTTTGTCAGTAATAACGATATTGGCAACATAGCCGAAGGGCTTGCTGTGCAATTTGACATTCCAGCTTTGCCTCGCAGGGATTTTGGAGCAATTTATGGGTATATAACAAGAATTTCACCTGACATTGCGGCAGATGATGGCATACAAGGATTCTTCATTGCAGAATCAGAGCTTGCAGATGTGGTGTATTACGATACTCGTGGCAACTCATCCGAGCTGCGTGTTGGTATGTCATTTGAAGCGAGAATTGTAACGGATAGGCAACGGATTTTGTTCTTTTTGCTGGATAGAGTAAATTTACTTTTCAGATGATGGTGACGTGTTGATGAGGAGGTTAATCAAGTGAATCTTTCAAAATGGAATAAATCATGTATTAAGTTATCAAGGGTTGTAGCTGTTGTGGTCGCACTATTGCTGTCGCCTGTGACTTTTCTCGGACATGGGGTACATGCTAATGCGAACCCCGATGTTGTCGTGCTTACATATGAGCAGGCTTTGAGGATGGTTTTGCGAGACTTGCTTCCTGTGATAGATGCTGATACCTTGATTGGCAGGGCGCAAGACCAACGCAGCACACTCACAGAAGAATTGGAACACTTGGAGCAAGGCGGCTGGTTGCATGAAAATGTTATTTCAATTCATGATGAACTATGGAGAATTGACAACCAAATTTTGAGTGCAGAATTTACTCAGTCACAGCTTCAAGAGAATATCGACCTCATTTTATTAGAGGTTTTTGAAAATCTGCCTTTGCTTGAGGTTGAAGGTGTAGCGGCCGCATTAAGTCACGCTTTACAGATAGCAGTCCACGGAATGATAGGTGTCCAGAGCCTATCTAGCGAAATAGCAATGTTGGAACTGCGTCGCCTCAACTTGCTTGAAATCCTTTGGGATGTCAGCGGGGGAACACTAGAGCAAGATATGATAGCGGACATTGCTGGAGACATTGCCAGCGTAGAGCGTCAGATTCAAGACTTGCGCTTGCAACAACAACATATTAAGTTGGCGAGGGAGCTATCGTTGCACAGGGCATTGATCACCCTATGCGAGCTTACATCTTCGATAAATGTAGCAAAAGCACATGTTGCGTTGCTGGAAAGTAATCTACACAGAGCTAAAATTCGATATGAGCTTGGAATGTCTAGTGTTAATGACATAAGAGCTTTGGAGAGAGCCTTAGCACAAACCAAGCTGGATTTGGACGCACTCCACATCAACAGGAATATGGCACAAGAAAATCTCAATCACTTACTGGGAGTGCCACGTTCGCAACTAACCTTGGTGGAGTTTGATAGAGAGCTACGAGCGATTCCTCAAAATATAGAGCTATACGTCAAGGAAGCGGTGATTCTTACACCCACTATCCGTCAGTTACAGCTTGTAGTAGATGAAGCCAATGATACACGTCAAGCATACACAGGTGATGATGAGGACGTTTTGCGTGCATTAAATGAAGCATACGAAAGGGCAGTCTTGGGGCGTAACCAAGCCATCGTTTCAATGGAAGCATTGATGCACAATGGATTTAATGCCCTAGCCAACTTGCAGATTCAAAAAGACATCTTACTACTGGAGTTAGAGCATCTTCAACACACACTTGCAGCTACTCAAATAAACCTCGATGCTGGACGTATCACACAACATGCCGTGGCGCAAATTGAATTTAGCATATTTAGTGTTGAGACGAATTTGAATGTGCTATTAAACGAGATGTGGGTTTTGTCTTTTATGATTGAGAATCCGTCGCTTTTGGTGGATTAGTCTTGTGAGTAAATTATGATGTCTGTTATAAATTATGGTTGGTATCCCACAGAGTACACCCTAAATAAACAAAATCCCAAACCAACAAAGTGCTATTATCTTTGTTGGTTTGGGATTGTTATTTGCTTTATAAACAAATGTTTGATTATGTTACAGATTGTTGAATGTCTTTCAATAATCAATCTACACCCCAGTCAATATCTCCTCATTTGGCACATGTGCAGTCTGTAAACTCTTGTCTAGCTATGGTAATATCCTTCAAGTCTTCCCCTGCGGCAAAATCATCGAGTGACAGAAGTTTACGTATTACAGTCAGCGAAATTGGTTGCTCTTGTTCATCAAGTGATTCGCTAGACGGTGGCCGTATTTCTTATTTCTGCGGCTAATTGCAAACTTAACACCTCCACAAACCCTTTAATGGCTGGCTTTTTCTCTGAATTCAATGTGTAGCGTTCTACCCATCCCATTTGCTATCTGTTGTAGCGTGGCAATAGTGGGGCTACTGTTGCCATTTTCTATGCGGCTGATGTTGGATTGCCTGATACCTGTTCTAACCGCCAATTCTTTTTGCGTCAGGCTTAATTCCATTCGAGCGGCAATAATTGCCTTGATATATTCACGTTCTGGAGCTTGACGTTCCCATTCTTCGGCAAATTCCAAGCTTTTTAACTGTTCATTCAGATACTCCTTGTGGTCGCTCATCCTTTCGCCTCCTTTCGTAGTCCTCTTTATATTTTCTAGCCAAAGCAATTTCGCTGGGCGGTGTCTTCTGCGTCTTTTTTATAAATCCATTGGTCAAGACAATTTTACTGCCTACAACAAAAAAGTAAAATATTCGCGTGGTGTCACTTGCAAATTTAATGCGTAGCTCAAATAGACCCCCATCTATTGCCTTTGAATACGGCTCTCTTAATCTGTTGCCAAACTCCGAAAGTATCTCTATGCTACCCAACGCCTTTACACGCATTTTCGTATTTAAGCTATCAAGAAAAGTTTTAACAGGTTTATCGCCGTTCGGAAGTTCGTAGTATTCGATGCCAAACATTATTATACCTCCCAATTATAATAATATTCCTTTTTTGATATATTGTCAATGGTTTTTAATGACAGACGAGTGTCTATTGGGTACAATATAAGAACTCATTTTTTTACTTAAAAGATTTTTTTATGGGTCTAGACAACTATAACGGATTTTTCCTAAGCAACTTCAACATCAACTTATAAAAATCCACATCTCTGTTGTTAAACCTAAATTCAGTTTCACGCAAATGTAGCTCAAAAGTTTGCGAACTGACA
>Ga0209755_10008412_pt1 | contig 11041 bp, 22 predicted proteins | sample TergutCo191P1_FD_187301 | JGI IMG/M metagenome (GOLD analysis project Ga0209755, IMG submission 187301) | Cornitermes sp. P1 segment gut microbial communities from Petit-Saut dam, French Guiana - Co191P1 (SPAdes) (version 2) | ecosystem: Host-associated > Arthropoda: Insects > Digestive system... | reverse complement strand
GGAGTGACCGAAGAAGTTGCACGAGAAGCAATCAGGCTTGCAGGACACAAGCTCCCGTGCAAAACGAAATTCATTAAACGCGAGGTTCAAAGCGAGACAGGTGGTGAATAAGATGAAGGCAAGTGAGGCAAGAATACTTAACTCTGACGAACTTCAAGAGAAGCTTGCAGAACTGAAAAATGACCTCTTCTTTTTGAGAATGCAACACGCGACAAATCAGCTTGACAATCCGCTGAGAATATCACATGTCAAAAAAGATATTGCCAGAGTCAAGACGGTTATTCGCCAGCAACAGCTGAAGCAAGCAGGAGGTTAAGTAAATGAGTGAGCAAAGATCATCCGGAAGAAAAACAAGGGTAGGCAAAGTTGTTTCCGATAAAATGGATAAAACTATAGTAGTCGCAGTAGAGACTCGCGTACCGCACAAGTTGTACAAGAAAATTATAAAAAGAACATACAAACTCAAAGCTCACGACGAGAATAATGATTGCGGAATCGGAGACACTGTGCGCGTTATGGAAACCCGTCCGCTATCAAAAGAAAAACGCTGGAGACTGACCGAGGTTATCGAAAAAGCCAAGTAGAGATTAGGCGCGCAGCTTTATTTAGAAATTAACCTTTCGCAGAAGGGAATAGTGTAAACCATGATACAACAAGAATCATATCTGAAGGTAGCCGACAATACAGGCGCCAAAGAAATTAAGTGCATAAGGGTTCTGGGTGGCTCTAAAAGAAGATACGGAGGCATCGGAGATGTAATCGTTGCATCTGTTCGTAAAGCCGCTCCTGCAAGCACGGTAAAAAAAGGCGAAGTCGTGAAAGCTGTCATCGTACGCACTGCAAAAGGTGTACACCGTGCTGACGGAACTCATGTTCGCTTCGACGAGAATGCAGCAGTACTCATCAGAGAGGATGACAAAAATCCCAGAGGAACGCGTATATTCGGGCCTGTGGCACGTGAACTGCGTGATAAGGATTACATGAAAATTCTTTCACTCGCTCCGGAGGTGATATAGATGCACGTTAAAACTAACGACACAGTAATAGTTCTTGCAGGCAGAGATAAAGGTGTGCAAGGTAAGGTAATGAGTGCAGACCTGAAATCAAGAAAAGTCTTGGTTGAAGGCGTAAGCGTTGCAAAGAGACACAAGAAGCCGCGCAAACAAGGCGAGCCGGGTGGTATCATAACCATGGAAACGCCGATACATGCAAGCAAAGTCATGCGGGTATGCCCGAAGTGCAACAAGCCGACAAGAAAGGCCCATCGCTTCGATAAAGAAGGCAAAAAAGTTCGTATCTGCAAAAAATGTGACGCAGAAATCTAAGGAAGGGAGTATAAGCCACAATGACAAGAATGAAGAAAAAATATAAAGAAGAGGCTGCTCCCGCACTTATGAAAAAGTTCGGGTACAAGAGCGTCATGGAAATACCCAAGGTTGAAAAGGTTATAGTAAACGTTGGTTGCGGCGATGCCCGTGACAACGCAAAAGCCATAGACGCAGTTGTAAAAGACATTACCCAGATAACAGGTCAAAAAGCAGTTGTCACCAAGGCACGTAAATCAGTAGCCAACTTTAAACTGCGTGAAGGAATGCCCGTAGGTGTAAAAGTTACATTGAGGCAAAACAAAATGTGGGAGTTTTTGGACAGACTGTTAAATGTCGCCTTGCCTCGCGTCAGAGACTTTCGCGGAATCAGCCCCAACGCATTTGACGGGCGCGGAAATTATGCCATAGGACTCAAGGAACAACTCGTTTTCCCTGAGATAGACTACGACAAGATAGAGAAAATTCGTGGCATGGACATAGTAATTTGCACAACAGCAAAAACAGATGAAGAAGCTCGCGAATTACTCACAAATCTTGGCGCACCATTTGTTCAGGTGTAAGTAGGAGGAGAGAAAAATGGCAAAAAAAGCAATGATTCTGAAACAACAAAGAGAGGCGAAGTTCTCAACGCGCCGCTACAACCGTTGCAAAATTTGCGGTCGCCCACATGCATATCTCAGAGACTTCGGCGTATGCCGTATATGCTTTAGGAATTTAGCATATAAGGGTCAAATCCCCGGTGTCCGCAAAGCCTCGTGGTAGCTTTTTACGCTATACTTCGCCTCAAAACCTTGCAGTATCTCATACAGCGGCGGTTTTTCGGCTTCGTCTAGCGAAAAAATTTCCTCACGATACTATACAGTGGAGCAATCCCCTACAATAATTCTCGATGGCAAAAGTCAAGCACAATATGTTTGAAACCTTGCCACGAAAACAAGCTCAGTGCTTGTAACTCTCAAATGGAGGAACAAAAGTATGCAAATCACAGATCCCATTGCAGATATGCTTACGCGTATCAGAAACGCAGGCGCGGCAAAACACCCAACTGTTGACATTCCTGCGTCAAACATGAAAAAAGCAATAGCAGAGATACTACTTCAAGAAGGATACATCAAGAACTTCCAACTCATTGACGATGGAGTTCAAGGTGTTATTAAAGTCACGCTCAAATACAACGGTGCTGAGAAAGCAATTTCCGGACTTCGCCGTGTATCAAAACCGGGACTGCGTGTATACGCAGGTGCCGACGAACTTCCCTATGTCCTTAGAGGTCTGGGTGTGGCAATTATTTCGACGTCCAAGGGAGTCATCACCGACAGAAAAGCCAGAGAGGCAAATGTCGGCGGCGAAGTCCTTGCGTTTGTCTGGTAAGGGGGCGAAACTATGTCAAGAATAGGAAGAAGTCCAATAACAGTACCCGCAGGGGTCGATGTAAAAGTGGCAGACAATAACCTTGTTACGGTTAAAGGTCCGAAAGGAACACTTGAGCAACTTATCAGCCCCGATATGGAAATCAGTCTTGAGGGAGGAACACTCAGCGTCAGCCGCCCGACAGACACACCAAAACACCGAAGCTTACACGGACTGTCCCGCACATTGATAAACAACATGATAGTAGGCGTAACAGACGGATTCATTAAAGAACTCGACATCAACGGTGTAGGTTACAGAGCGGCAAAAGAAGGCAAAAAGCTCGTTATGAATCTCGGGTATTCACATCAGGTCATAATGGACGAGATAGACGGCATATCAGTAGACGTACCTGCACCGAACAAAATAATCATAAGCGGTGTGGACAGGCAAGCTGTAGGACAATTTGCAGCAGACGTGAGAAAGAAAAGACCACCTGAGCCATATATGGGTAAAGGTATAAAATACAGCAGCGAGGTCATACGCCGTAAGGAAGGCAAGACCGGCGTTAAATAGGTGAAAGGTGTGTTATTATGATAAAGAAACCGGATACAAACGCGCAACGTAAAAAGCGCCATAAGAGAGTGCGCAGCAAAATATCAGGCACTCCGGAGCGTCCAAGACTCAATGTATTTCGCAGCGGGAAACACATCTATGCGCAAATAATTGACGATATTGCAGGAGCGACGTTATGCTCGGCTTCTTCACTTGAAAAGAGCTTTAAAGGCTCCGGCGGGAATAAAGAAGGAGCGGCAGTGGTTGGCAAACAAGTAGCCGACCGAGCCAAGAAAAAAGGCATAGAAAATGTTGTTTTTGACAGAGGCGGATACATTTACCACGGACGTATCAAAGAACTTGCGGAAGCTGCCCGTGAGGGCGGACTGAAATTCTAACGGGAGGAGAAAGACTTATGTCAGGTAGTACACAGCAAGGTCAAGGGCAAAGAAATGATAACAGACGCGACAACAGACGTGATAACAGGCGCGACAACAGACGTGAAGACGCACCACCACCGGAATTTGTAGAAAAAGTCGTTTCTCTAAACCGTGTTGCAAAGACTGTTAAAGGCGGACGTATTTTCAAATTCTCGGCATTATGCGTTGTTGGCGACGAAAAGGGAAGAGTCGGATTCGGACTCGGTAAAGCAGGCGAAATTTCGGAAGCCATTCGCAAGGGAATTGAAGATGCCAAAAAGAATGTGACAACAGTTACGCTCACGGGTGGAACAATCCCACATGAAATCATCGGTGCTTTTGGTGCCGGACGAGTGCTTTTGAAGCCCGCACCTCCCGGAACGGGTGTTATCGCGGGAAGCGCGGTTCGTGCAGTGGTTGAAGCTGCGGGAATCACCGACATCAGGGCTAAATGCCTGCGTAGCAACAATCCTCAAAACATAGTAGCTGCAACAATGCAAGGTCTTAAAACCCTCCGCGACGCTACACAAGTAGCAAGAACACGCGGTAAAACAGTCGAAGAAATCGTCGGCTGACGAATTGGTTTGAATCAATCCTTGTATGGGATAGGCTTGCCTGTTCCGCCAAACAAAACCCTTGGAGGTAGAAATGGCTAATTTAAAAGTAAAACTGACAAAAAGCCTCAGCGGGAGACGCGATAAGCACATAGCGACCGCAAAATCCCTAGGGCTTAAAAAAATCGGACAAGAGACAACTCAGCCCGATAATCCTCAGACAAGAGGTAAAATCGCTCAAATCAATTATATGATTTCGGTAACTCAAGAGTAATAAGGAGGGTGAGATAAATGAATCTTCACGAACTTTCTCCACCCAAAGGCTCCACACACTCATCGAAACGCAAAGGACGCGGTCACGGCAGCGGTCTTGGAAAAACATCGGGACGTGGACATAAGGGTCAAAAATCAAGAAGCGGCGGCGGAACCAGAATAGGTTTTGAAGGCGGACAAATGCCGCTTGCGCGTCGCGTTCCCAAAAGAGGGTTTAACAACATATTTGCAAAACCTCTAAGCTCTGTCAATCTTTCGGCACTCAACAGGTTTAAGAGTGGTGCTACGGTAACAGAGAAAGAACTCCTCGAAGAAGGGATTCTTACAAAGTGCAAACATGGAGTCAAAATTTTAGGGAACGGCGAATTAAAGAAAAAACTAACAGTAAAAGCGAATGCTTTCTCAGAACTTGCCAAGAAGAAAATTGAAGAAGCCGGTGGCAAGGCAGAAGTGGTTTAGTAACCCCGACGAAAGGAATGGACGTTTAGTATGCTTCAGACAATACGCAATGCATGGAGAGTAGACGACATCAGAAAAAAACTGCTCTTTATGATGTTTATAATCCTGCTGTTTCGATTGGGAAATGCTGTAACAGTACCGTTTGTAGACACATATTTGCTCTCAGCTTTTTTCCAGGAAACACAAGTTGGACTGCTCGGGTTGCTCAACACGATGTCAGGCAGTGCGCTTGAAAGAGCGTCGATATTTGCGCTGTCAATACAGCCATACATCAATGCATCCATTATTATGCAGCTTCTGACAATTGCAATCCCCGCGCTTGAGCGTATGCGTAAAGAAGGCGGCGAGGAAGGCAAGAAAAAAATTGAAAAAATCACACGTTACGCGACAATCGCTATTGCAGCACTTCAAGGCTTTGCATACTACACACTCATAAGCGCACACGATGATAACCTCGGTGGTTCAATGCTTATGCCGGGTGCAGAAGGAATTTTCCCCGCAATAGTTATAGTTGCTACATTCATGACAGGCAGTGCGCTGCTTATGTGGATGGGTGAGCAAATAACAGAGTTCGGAATCGGAAACGGAATCTCCATTATCCTTTTCGTAAGCATCGTAGCAAGATTCCCAACAGAAATCGGGCACATGATTACGCGTTCAATACAAGATCCGTCTACAATATTGATTCATGTTCTAATGCTTATCGGCGCGCTCGCAATCATTGTACTGATTGTTATTGTTCAAAACTCCGAGCGAAGAATTCCTGTTCAATACTCAAAACGTGTTGTCGGCAGGAAAATGTATGGCGGTCAGTCAACTCATCTTCCCATGAAAGTCAATATGTCAGGCGTTCTCCCGATAATCTTTGCTCAATCCATAGCATCAATACCCGTGACAATAGTTGTCTTTGTACCTGCATGGAGATACAGTTGGTTCGCGCAGACGTTTGATATAAATACTGTTCCATACATGGTTCTGTACTTCCTGCTCATTATATTCTTCTCCTATTTCTACTCGACAGTTCAATTTAATCCGGTAGAAATAGCAAACAACCTCAAGAAAAACGGCGGATTTATCCCCGGGTTCAGAGCGGGTAAGCCCACAAGTGAGTTTATTCAAAAAGTGCTGACAAAGATTACACTCTTTGGCGCGATATACCTCGGCATTGTTGCAATCGCCCCGATTATAGTCAGTGCTGTTTCAGAAACTGCGGCTATGGCAGGGATTGCAATGGGTGGCACGTCAATCATCATCGTGGTAAGCGTAGCACTCGAAACAATCAAACAACTCGAATCCCAAATGCTCATGCGTCACTACAAAGGCTTCTTAGAATAAACAATAATGGGACGCACCCCACGTAGGGGATGGGCAAGCCCATCCCGCCCACAAAGCATAGGAGGTAATTGACATGAGACTAATCTTATTAGGCCCCCCCGGTGCGGGAAAAGGCACTCAAGCAGAAGTCCTCGTAGAAAAACTAAACGTCCCGCAAATATCCACAGGAGACATTTTGCGTGCAGCTGTTAAAAACGGAACCCCCGTAGGACTAAAGGCAAAAGCATTTATGGACGCAGGGGATTTAGTGCCGGACGATGTAATAATCGGTGTACTCAAAGAGCGACTGACAGCAGATGATTGTAAAAGCGGTTATATCTTCGATGGCGTGCCGAGAACAATTGCTCAAGCAGAAGCGATGGATGCCGGAAACGTACAAATAGACGCAGTACTCTCGATTGAAGTCCCGGATGAAACAATCATTAAAAGACTCGGTGGCAGACGTTCATGCCCGGAATGCGGAGCTATATTCCATGTTGTTACAAAAAAACCAAAACAAGACGGCATATGCGATGTGTGTGGCACTGCGCTCGTAGTCAGAAAAGACGATGAGACAGAAACAATAAAAAACAGACTCCAAACATACCACAAGGAGACTGCACCGCTGATAGACTACTACAAAAAACAAGGAAAACTAAAGGAAGTAGGCGGCGATTTCGGAATAGCAGAGCAGACAGCGGAAGTGTTTAAAGTACTCGCACTATGATAAAGCGAAAATCCGCTCGGGAGATAAACATGATGCGCGATGCCGGGCGCATAGCAGCAGAGGCAAGAAACCTCGCAGGAAACCTCGTAACAGTCGGGGCAACAACAAAGAGCATAGACAAAGCTATACATAAGTTCATCGTAGCCCAAGGCGCGAAACCCGCTTTTCTGGGATACAGAGATTATCCGGCAAGTTCATGCATTTCGATAAACGACGAAGTAATTCACGGAATCCCATCTGCCAGACGCCTGATTTCGGGCGATATAGTCAGCATAGATATCGGAGTGACAAAAAGCGGATATATAGGGGATTGTGCAGCGACATTCATAGCGGGTGAAGGTGACGAGGAAGCAGAGCGGCTGATTAAAGTCACAAGAGAATGTTTCTACGAGGCACTGAAAAAGGCAAAGCCCGGTAACAGAGTATCAGATATAAGCAGAGCAGTTCAGCAACACGCCGAAAAAAACGGATACTCAGTAGTAAGAGAATACACAGGGCATGGTGTAGGCAGTAAAATTCACGAGCCGCCGGAAGTTCCGAACTTTGTTGAGGTTCCCAGAAAAAAAGCCGACCCCCGCCTGATGTCGGGAATGACCATAGCGATAGAACCCATGATAAACGAAGGTTGTGCGGACATCTATGTCAAAGAGGACGACTGGACTGTAACGACAGTAGATGGTAAAAACTCAGCACATTACGAAAACACGATATTGATTACCGAAGATGAACCTGAGATACTTACAGCCTGTGAGGATATGTCATGAAAGATGATACAGAGCGTGACTCGCAGAAAATAATACCACAAGTCAAGGCACCAAAACCCGCCGATGTTGTAATGTCAAATAACGGCAGAGATGCAGGGAAAAAACTTATAGTTATAGAGGTGCAAGAAGGCTACTCAATGATTGTCGATGGAAAAGGAAGAAGATGTGGCAAGCCCAAGCTTAAAAAGAACAAACACCTGACGATTATAGGTAAAGCGAGTGGCATTGTGGAAGAAAAACTCTCAAGAGGAGATAAGGTAACAAACAATGAAATCAGGAGAGCTTTAATGAAACACACCGCAGAGTCCGGCGCCGCGCATGGGAGGTAAGATAGTAAATGCCAAAAGATGACATGATTGAACTCGAAGGAACCGTGATAGACTCGTTGCCAAATACTATGTTCCATGTTGATATAGGTAACGGGCATACGATTCTGGCACATATCTCCGGCAAGCTTAGAATGAACTTTATCAGAATTCTCCCCGGAGACAAAGTAACGGTGCAAATGTCACCCTACGACCTAACCCGCGGAAGAATTACATGGCGCAGCAAATAACGTAGAATCGAGGTAGTTAAAATGAAAGTAAGACCGTCAGTAAAACCCATGTGTGAAAAATGCAAAATTGTTAAGCGCAAGGGAAAAGTAAGGGTTATATGCATTAACCCAAAACACAAACAAAGACAAGGTTAATCTTGTAAACAAATTACGGAAGGACGGATTAGTAATATGGCACGTATAGCCGGTGTTGACCTGCCTAAGGACAAAAGAGTAGAAGTAGGACTGACCTATGTATTTGGCATAGGCAGATCAAGTGCGAAGAAAATCCTTGCAGAGACGGGCATTGACCCAAACACAAGGGTGAAAAATCTCACGGAATCAGAGGAAACTGCATTACGTGATTGTATCAACAAGAGTTACACTGTCGAAGGCGATTTGCGAAGAACAGTTGCGTTTGATATTAAACGCCTCACGGAAATAGGCAGCTATCGAGGAATGCGTCACAGGCGCGGGCTACCGGTACGAGGACAACGGAGCAAAACAAATGCGCGTACACGCAAAGGCCCGAAACGCACGATAGCCAATAAGAAGAAGTAAGGGAGGGAGCAAATCAGATGGCAGCACCCAAAGGTAAAAAAACAAGAACCAGACGCCGCGAACGGAAAAATATTGAGAAAGGTGCCGTTCACATCAGATCGTCTTTCAACAACACAATGGTGACGGTAACAGATGTAAACGGGAATGCAATCTCATGGGCATCGGCAGGCGGTATGGATTTCAGGGGAAGCAGAAAATCGACTCCCTTTGCTGCGCAAACAGCAGCGGAAGCCGCAGCCAGATCCGCAATGGAACACGGACTGAAAACAGTAGAAGTTTTTGTCAAAGGTCCCGGTAGCGGACGTGAAGCTGCAATAAGAGCACTTCAAACAGCGGGTCTTGAAGTTACGATGATTAAAGATGTAACACCGATTCCGCATAATGGCTGTCGTCCGCCAAAAAGACGCAGAGTTTAAGGGAGGGACAAAAAGTATGGCGAGATATACAGGTGCAGTGTGCCGTCTTTGTCGCAGAGAAGGGCAAAAACTGATGCTTAAAGGCGACAAGTGCTACTCGGAAAAATGTGCAATGGATCAAAACCGCAGACCTTACCCTCCGGGCCAACACGGGCAAGGCCGCGCAAAAAGTTCGGAATACGGACGTCAAATACGTGAAAAACAAAAGGCAAAGAGATACTATGGTGTACTCGAACGCCAGTTTCGCGGTTACTTCGCTATGGCGAGCAAGCGCAGAGGAAAAACAGGTGAAAATCTGCTCGCTATTTTGGAATCACGACTCGATAACACAGTATACAGGCTCGGTTTCGCAATGAGTCGCGCTGAAGCAAGACAACTGGTTCTACACGGACACTTCCAAGTAAACGGAAGAAAGGTCAATGTGCCTTCGTTCATGGTAAAGCCCGGTATGATTATTACGCTCAGTCAAAAGAGTAAAAATCTTGACAAGCTAAAGTCATCTATTGAGGCAAACGCGTTCAGACAGCCGCCGAAATGGCTGGAATATGACGCAAACGCACTGATAGCAAAAGTTTCAGGCGTACCTACGAGAGAAGATATTGACTTCCCGATTGAGGAACAACTCATTGTCGAGCTCTATTCAAAGTAATATAGCTGACCCTCATGAAAGATTTTTCAGCAAGCAAGTCTATAAGTGCGCGTTGCACAACATTTATGAAGGAGGGTAATAACTAAATGATAGAAATAGAAAAACCGAGAATCGAGTGTATTGAATCCCCCGAGGACGATTCATATGGCAGATACGTAATAGAACCACTGGAGCGCGGCTACGGAACAACACTGGGTAATTCAATACGAAGAATTCTCCTATCATCACTGCCGGGAACAGCGGTAACAACAGTTAAAATCGCCGGAATTCAACACGAGTTTTCAACAATACCCGGTGTCAAAGAAGATGTCACGGAAATCATTCTGAATATAAAAGGCCTGACAGCAAAACTTCACGCAGATAAAGCAAAAACAGTTTATATTGAAGCATCGGGAGAAGGCGTTATTACTGCCGGAGACATCAGGGCAGATGCCGAAGTTGAGATACTCAACCCCGATATGCACATTGCAACGCTCAGTGCAGACGGCGCACTCAGCATGGAGCTGACAATAGACCATGGGCGTGGCTATATGTCGGCAGAGAGAAACAAACTCGGACAACCGATTATCGGTGTCATTCCGATAGACTCAATTTATACACCGGTTCAAAAAGTCAATTACACCGTTGAAAATACCCGCGTCGGAAACGTAACGGACTTTGACAAACTGACATTGGAAGTTTGGACAAACAAGACGATAACTGCAAGAGACGCAGTATCGCTCGGAGCAAAAATCCTGTGTGACCACTTCACTTTGTTCACAGATTTATCCGACACAGTAGGCGAAAAACTGACTGTAGTTGAGAAAGCGGAAACACAAAGAGATAAAGTTCTGGAAATGACAATAGAGGAACTGGATTTGTCGGTGAGAAGCTTCAACTGTCTGAAAAGAGTAAACATCAATACAGTAGAAGATTTAATTTCAAGGTCAGAGGACGAAATGATAAAGGTCAGAAACCTTGGCCGCAAATCACTTGAAGAAGTCATTCACAAACTGGGAATGATGGGACTAAAGCTCAATGCAGTCGAGTAATTAGGAGGAAAGAAAGATGCCGGGAAGACGTAAACTCGGGAAACCGACAGATCAGCGCAGAGCGATGCTCCGCCAGCAGGTTACCGACTTTTTGGATAATGGTAAA
>Ga0209755_10008411_pt1 | contig 11042 bp, 10 predicted proteins | sample TergutCo191P1_FD_187301 | JGI IMG/M metagenome (GOLD analysis project Ga0209755, IMG submission 187301) | Cornitermes sp. P1 segment gut microbial communities from Petit-Saut dam, French Guiana - Co191P1 (SPAdes) (version 2) | ecosystem: Host-associated > Arthropoda: Insects > Digestive system... | reverse complement strand
AATATTCTCGGCTGTGGCTTATGAATGAAACTTCTTTATCTGATTTTAGAGGAACATGTATTGATATAGGTTGTGGGGATGGTTTTTGGACTTTTTGCTTGTCCGAATGGTATAACGCAACGGGGATAGACCCTGTTGCGGGTGGGATAGCCCTTGCACATGCAATAAGAAAAAGACTTCCGCAGACCATACAAAGACGCACAGATTTTATAGCAGGTGATGCGTTGAAAGTAACAGAAAAGTACGACGTTGTCTTTTGTAAGGGCCCCAGTTTTTTTAACAGGCCAATCCATGAACCCATACCTGATGAGATTTTAGATTTGGACAAACAACGTTTAGCAGAATATTGGAAAGGCAGTTTTACAAAAAAAGAGATAGAGGCCAAACTTGCAGCAACCCCAACAATAAAGCGGCCTACCCCTTGGCCGGAGAGTTGGCAAACACACTTGGAAAAGATGATTGCCATTACAAATAAAATGTTTGTTTTTGTAACATCATCACGGGAAGATTTTTTCGGGCTTTATACAGGCGCATCATATCATCATAGCCCTAACGATTTGAAAAAATTATTTTCCCGATACGGCGAATGCAATATACGCATGGACTCAACAGGGTTATTTGTTATAGCCGAGATTTACTTGTAGGAAGGTGTATATGATGCCGCGATTATTAAAAGTATGCCTTGGCACATTCTATAATGAAAGTCGCGATTATAGAGAGTGCAATTCGGCAAGCGAAGCGGGGTTTGATATAAAAGTTCTTGCGAGCGTGGTTTCTTCTCCACATGAAAGCGGAAATATTGAAACTATTAAAGGCTTTGAAGTGCATAGGTACTATCCACTTACTATTCTGCATCCATCAAGGTTTCCTTTTTCAGGAAAAGCGAAAAAGGACAGGAATATTTTCGAGCGGCTTATAAGGGCTATTTTTTGGTTCTTTTCTTTAACTTTGGGGCGTCTGGTTCATTTATATGGGTGGAGTATCAAGATACGCTCTTTTAAGGCTGATGTTATCAGTTGTCACGATATAATAGCATTAATTTTAGGATATCTTTCAACTCTTTTTACGCACCGGAATAAAAGACCTAAACTTGTATATGATGCCCATGAGTTTGAAATGGCCAGAAATACGCGCCGCAGTGCATTTAGAAAATTTGTTTTACGAAAAACAGAAAAATTTCTTATGAAACGCTCTGCATTAAGCATTATGGTAAATGACATTATCGCTGATGAAGTTCAGAAATTACACAAGTTAAAGACAAGACCCTTAGTAATAAGAAACATTCCCCCTTATTGGGAAATTGACGAGGCTATGTGTAAAGTACGCCGGGAAGAGTTTGCAAAAGCACTCAATACAAATACAGAGTCCTTTTTTGTTATGTACCATGGCGGTATCCAAAATGACCGTGGTATTGAAATGCTGATTAAGGCAGTAGCAAAAAATAAAGCTATATATGGCATTGTTATGGGCTTTGCGTTTAAAGATGAATATTTAAATGGGTTGAAATCACTTGCCAAAGAGTTAGGAGCCGGGGAACGAGTATTATTTCATGATGCTGTACCCATCGAGGTTTTATGGCAATATGTAGGCGCGGCAGATGTTGGACTTGTTTTACTTAAAAACGTGTGCCTAAATCACTACTATTGTTTACCTAACAAGTTTTTTGAAAATATTCAAAGCCTTAATCCGGTAATTGTGTCAGACTTTCCCGAGTTGAAGCGAATTGTTCAAAAATATGACATAGGCATGATATGCAATGAAAACGACGTAGACGAAGTAAACAAGTGCATCGAGCAATTGCGAACGGATAAAGATTTATATACACGGTTTAAATCTAACTTAGTTTCAGCAAAAACAGAACTTTGTTGGGAAATTGAAAAAAAAGCACTGGTAGAGGCATATTCAAGCCTAAGATAGTAGGGGGCTAAGACAGATGACACTCACAGAAAAACAAATAAAATATACTTTACACATTATTGCAAAAATAGCTTTTCCCGGGTTGGAATACGAATGTAGGGTAAATGCGAATGAAGTATCTATTAGGATAAAAGATACCAATGTGCAATTTTCACTATTGGAACAACATGAAGCATCCGCGTTGCTAAGTGGCAAACTAGATATGACAGATATTCCGTCTCGTAATTTAAAATATTCGATTCCTGTGGCGTTCCCCCAAAAATCTAAAGATACAAATAAAATTTTTTATTCTATCGAAGGTGATGAAGTTAAGATACTTGCAGATATAGTTACTTTGTCATTTATATTGCTTTCAAGATATGAAGATTATATCTGTACAAACCGTGACGCATACGGGCGAATGAGTTATAAAGATTCTTTAGCTAAAGTATACGACTTTATTGATATCCCCATAGTAGATGAGTACGCGCTGCTTGTTAGAAAAATAGTGTGTGCGCATAGCCCAACAATAATAATAACACCAAGAGTAGGTCAGATAATTCCAACACATGATATTGATAATTTATTATTGTTTCCGAATGTGCATTCTACGATAAAACGAATGGTTTGGGATTTTTTATATGGAGTATATAAGTTAAAGCCAAAGGATTCGTTGCGTGCAATACGAACGTTTATGTCTTATATTACAGGAAAAGACCCCTATGTAAAAGCAATTTATTCATTGGCTAAACTTTCTAAAAATTGTGGTTTTAGGTCTGAATTTTATTTTTTAGGTTATGACACTACCCATAAAGATTACAGATATGATGCAAACAACCCGCTGGTACGTGACTGTATGAAATACATCGAAGATGTGGGGATGGTCGTGGGTTTTCACGCTGGATTTGGTACTTGCGACAATGATGCAGAGTTTTTAAATCAAAAAGATAAAGTTGATAATATATTAGGCAAAAAAGCCACACGAGGAAGACAACATTTTTTATGCTTTAATCATAACAGTCCGGCAGTATGGGATAAATGCGGTATGGAAACCGACATGACACTTGGTTATCATGACCGTGAGGGCTTTGCCTGTGGTACATCACATCCATACCCACTATACGATATTATGTCAGACACTGTACTAAACGTAATAGAACAACCTTTAATTGTTATGGATGGGACACTTCTTGAACGGAGAAATCTATCTCCTTCGGAAAGCCTTGAGAGAATAGTTTTACTGTGTAATCGAACGTTAGATGCCGAGGGTGATTTTGTTATATTGTGGCATAATAGCGGGTTGCATCGGAAGTGGTATCGTTATTACACAGATGCGTATGTGCCGTTTATGAAGATGTTTTCTAAGTGAACATAACGTTCAATCTAATATTATACTGGAGGACACAACTAAATGATTAAAAAAATTATAAAAGCCATTCTTCCAAAGAAGACATATTTAGCACTATGGACCACTGCTTATCGAATTAAAAATTTTGAACAATCCAAGGTCTTGCGCCGTAGTGTAACATTTAACAAAAAAAAAGCACTTGAATATTTACGCAAAAGTGATAAATCAGCAGAATTACTGGTTGGTAAAAAAGTAATCTTATATGGTAGCAGTAGGTTTAATGAGGAGGTTATTAATTATTTGAAAGAGTATAATATAAATCCTGCTTATTTTGTTATTACTGACCCTATGATTTTTACAGCAGTAAGTTCTATTGAAATTCACACACTGGATAAATTATTGTGCGAGGACAAGTCTAATCTTAAAATTATTATCATGTCGCCATTTCCACAATATGAAAGTGATGAGAAAAAATTATCGCAAATGGGCTTAGGAGAGTGTATTTATCATACGAAAGTGAAATCTTGTTATTTCGTACAGCAAGAAATAGTTTATTCAAATAACTATTTGTGTTTTTGTTGCAATACTGCTGGCGATTTGCGCAGTACAGTGCCAGAATTTCCGATGTTTAAAGATAACGAAAAAACAATGCTTTATTTCTTATATAACAGAAAAAAAATACTGGATGAGTTGCTAGGCGATAGTGATTATGATTTTGCAGAAGGTTGCAAGGGATGTATTCAAATAAAGTCTTATAATGCCTTATTTGGTTGCGTTAAAATAACAAATATAGGGATAAACTGTGAACCACACATATGTCAAGCAAAATGTATTTATTGTGGTTATGGACATGATTTATATATTGATTATAAAGCCGCAAAAAAGAAGTCTCATATTCCTAAAATGGTATTTGAAATGATAAAATGGTCTAAAAAAAATAATTACTTCACAGAAGATGCATATTTTGCAGTTGCACCTGCTGAAATTACTGTTTTACCACATAAAGAGTTATTATATGAAGAAATAAAATCTAATCAAGCTTATTTTGCAACAAATGCATTTATATTTGACAACAATATTGCCGAAAGCATGAAGAAAAATAACAGTATGCTATACGCATCATTAGATTCAGGCTGTAGAGAAACCTTTAAAACTGTGAAAGGCTTTGATTTGTTTGACCGGGTAAAGGATAATCTCATGCGATATCGAGAAAATGGGCTTGTTCGGCTAAAATATATTATTTTACCGGGAGTTAATGATAATACAAATGACATAGAGGGATTCATTAAATTTATAAAACAAATGGAATTGACCGAAGTATTTGTTTCTCATGATTATCACATGCCTTTAAGGGCATGTTATTATGGGATTAAAATAATGATAGCGGCTATAAATATTAATAAAATTAAATTACTGTTTCATCCAGAATCACGGTTGGAGCATATTTTAGAAGAGCTAAAACAATATAAAAATAAAGAAGTTGCAAATATGCATGAAATCAACAACGATATTTATGTTCAAGCGTTTAATAAAAAATTTAAATGCTATGAAGATTATAAGTGGTTCCGCAATTATGTTTTTAAAAAAGAATTTAGCGATTTAATCATAAATTTTGCAAAAAATACAAGATTTGGAATAGTGCAATCACTGGGAAGTAATTGGCGTTTAGTTCGTGAAACACTTGAAAATAGTGGATTTCAGGTACAGAATTTCAATCAAATGAATTTGTTAGATACCAATGAGGAAAATATAAAACACAATAATGTAGACATATTTTTAATTGATGATGCTAATTATTATCGCACTTATAAAAACAACATCAAACTTAATGTTTTAGACATCGAAACATATATGCAACAAATAGGATTGCCAAGTCACTATGTTAAAACACATTTCACAGACTACAGCATATAGATTTATCATCAGATTGGGAAAAGAGGCTATTTCAATGGAAAAATTGTTCCTTTCAAAAGCAAAGAAAATTACCCCAGCTTTCATAAAAAAGGCATTATGGCAATTCAAATGGTACTGTAAAACATACCCCGAGCGAAAAAATCAAAAACTAAAATTCAATCGGAAACTTAAGCGTTATGACTTTCGCTCATTCTATAAGAATCTTAAAGTTGAGCCTCGTGACTTGTATGTTGGCCCATCTTCTGCCTGTAATATTAAATGCAGATATTGCAGATATCATGGTGAGAGCGGAAAAGTTCAAATGACCGGAAAAAATTTAATGAAGTATGAAACAGCACAAGCTATCGCTACTCAAGCAAAAAAAATCACTACGTTAAAACGGCTAATTTTTACAGGTAGAGGAGAGCCTTTTTTAAATCCTCGATGGTTTGACATGGCTAAATTAATAATAAACAACTCAACAATAACTGAAATGTGTATATTCTCAAATTGTATGTTACTGAATGAGGAAACTATCAACAAACTTGTGGAAATTAGTTCTATGATAAAATTGGAATTGGTGGCATCAATTGATGGTTCTTCTCCAAAAGACACGGAATACTGGCGGAAAGGTTCGGACTATGAGATTATTAAACGTAATTTCATTATCGCAAACGAAATATTGAGAAAAAATCATGTTAATTTCTATGTTCAGGGAGCTTCTGTTTTACCGGCAGAAATGCGAGGACAGGACTATAATACTATTATGCAATGGGCGGACTCATCAGGTGACTATCTAAGGAAGGATTTTCCATTTGCTTCTATTGGAATGCGTGCGTGTATGCCAGATGCATATATGCTAGGTACGGATACGATAACTGTTGCTGAACCAATTCGCAATTTATGCAGGGAACTTTTCAACTCAATTTATATAAATGATTATGGTGATATATTAGACTGCAATTGCGCACTTGAGCCTTTTGTTATCGGCAATGTGCTAAGTGGAGACATGTATGACCTTTGGAGGAATTCGTCAAGAATAGCGGAAGCACGTTCTATACTCTCGGGGGGGGGCGAATTGCGTGAACCTGAACAATGTCTAACCTGTTATGGCAGACCTTGTAAAAATACGCATGAGTTTGTGATTCTAAATGAAGGATTTGAAATATGTCAAAAATAAAAACTATAGCAAGCCGTATTTTACCTTCACCTGCCAACACATTTCATACGAAAATTCAAGAGCTAAAAGATGAGATAAGGGCAGAAAACAACCCCTTCCTACTTTGGAACGATAATGCGTCTGACCTGTATAAAAAAGCACACAGCTTTAAACAGTACTGGGAACAGAATAATTTCCGTGAAGAATATTTTCGGCTTATTTCCGGTATGGGGCTAACTTGCAGAGAGGAAATAGGTAGAATACATTCAAGGTTAGAGATGCTACTGGAAACACAGGGATACATTGATTTTTTTACAAGCAAAGAAAAGCAACGCATACGACATCAACAAGAATGGTACAAAAACAATGTGTTTAGGATAGACGATGCGTGTTTTGGCTTTGGCGGATTTTTATTACCAATAAGGGCAAGTTTTATGATGGCCGTTTTATATCTGGACAACTATGGTTTAGATAGCCTGTGCAATATGGAAGCAATAAGACAAAAAAGCATAATTGATGCCGGCGCATATATAGGCGATTCTCTTATTTGCCTATCCAAAATAACAAATGAATCCGTTTTTTGCTTTGAACCTATGAAGGCGAATTATGAAAAGTTGTGTTCGACTATTGAGTTAAATAACATTTCAAATGCCGTGCCGGTACAAGTGGCATTGGGAAATAAAGCAGGCACAACACAGTTTATATATGACACATCCGGAAGTATGCAAGCCCCCCCCGGCTTGATAAAAATAACGATAAAGAAGTTGTAAAAGTGATGACACTTGATGACTATGTACACAAAAATAAAATATCCGTTGGGTTAATTAAATGCGATGTAGAAGGCATGGAGCAAGAGTTCTTATCCGGTGCGAAGCAAACAATAATATCACAAAAGCCAACACTTATGATTAGTATTTATCACAGTCCGCAAGATTTCTACCAAGTTAAGCCGCTAATTGAAAGCTGGAATTTGGGATATAATTTCAAAATTCACCGCCCAGTCCTAAAGGATATACTTGGGGAGACGTTGTTGATATGTGAACAAATCTAATTGGTATGTAGGAGTGGTTTTGATGGAAGATGAATATAAGATTAAAAAATTCTTTTCACGATTAAATGGAGAGCCTAACTTTGAAGGATTAAAAATTTTAGATATAGGCTGTGGGTATGGAACCTTATGTGCTTATATGGGCAAAAAGAAACCCCAAAAGGTTATTGGGATTGATATTGATGAGTATGCAGTAAATCGTTCTAATCAATATTTGAAAACTTATTTTCCTGATTTAATAGATATAGTAGAGTTTAAAAAAACTAGCTTGGATATGCTGGAAGAATATGATTTTGACATTATTGTGTCTAAAGAAGTCTTTGAACATATAATAGGGCTTGATATGCTAATGCCTGAAATTGTTAAACGCTTAAAGGTTAGTGGAAAACTGTATCTGGGTTTTGGTCCTTTGTATAACTCGTACAAAGGTTTACACGGGTGTTCGAAAATACCATGGATGCACATTATCCGTTCAGAAAAAAGCTTAATAAGGAGTATTAACAAAAAGAGGGATAAGGATAATCAAATTAAATCCATTCATGATATCGGATACAATCAATACTCTTTAAAACAATATGAAGATTTGTTGCTTAATTGCGGGCTAAAGATTAATTTCATAGCTTACAACGCAAATAACCATATAATATCAAAAATATTTACCCAATTCGCCAAGATAAATATTTTAAGAGAATATTTTATTCATAATATATACTGCGTAATGGAGAAAGATGTTGCAAAGGAATAAACTTACTCGGCGACAAGCTTCGCATAATTTTTCATGTTATCTTCATCGGTTTGTGCCAATAAGTAGCATTCTTGAAGCAGTAAATCAGTTTTATCGGAAATAAGTTTTTTGCAAAGTGTCTTCACTCGACTCCAGTCTAAGGAATCGTAATCATGAGCGGAAATATTTCTGCAAGTATTTAGCGAACGTATGCCCATCTCAATTTGCTTGCCGGCAATTTCGTCGCTTGAGATGCGGGAAAACAAATGGTCTATATTAATAAGAAATTGCGTAAGTGCAAAACTATCGTCCAAAGCTAAAATTTCATGCTCTTCCAAATCCTTTATAAGCTCGTAAATTCGCTTTATACGTCGCACATATTCTTGAATTTTTACAATAATAATCCTATCTTTCATACAACCATTTTACCTCCTTCAACATTTTTGCAAATGTTTCTTGACAAAACCATGGTTCGGTGGGGGACGGAGGTCGGCTTGCACGTTCAAGCACTAATTCATACCTTATTATGTCCAGCCGTTTATTAAACTGATAATCAAGAATATGCCGGACATGCATACCAAAACCCTCCAGTATATCTTGAAACTTTCCGGCATTGCTAGGTTTTACAATAAGGTCAACGTCGCTACATTGTTTTTGCTCGCCTCGGGCAAAGCTGCCTACCAACCCTACAGCCTCAACACCTGGACACAAATCCACTGCGTCGGTAACTACATGGGTGATAATGCCAACTGTTAAATCAGGTATTTTTATTTGTGTATGCATAAAACCTCCTTGTCGTGGCGCGGACATAGTTCATTATACTACAGGCAGTATGTATACTCAAACTCTAAAGGAGTTACCGAATGAAATATATCCAAAAACTACGTCATATCTTCGACCGGGGCACCAAAATACGGTTGCTAATTCTTATGATTGCTATATCTGCCGCTGGTTTTCTTGAGATGTTTGTACTGGCTATGATTACGCCGTTTATCGCCATTGTAATGGACAGCAATGCGGTACATGATAATTCAATTATTTCTTGGGTTTTCAACTTCTTTGGTTTCACTAGTACAAATGCTTTTTTGGCTTTTCTTTCTGTCATTTTAGCAACGGTTTATATTCTGCGAGGGGTATATCTTTATACCTTATTTCGCGTTAAGTTCCGTTTTATGGCGCGGCGGCAGACTATGCTGTCGGAACGATTGTTGAACAAGATAATGGGGTTTTCGTATTTGTACCACACAGAGCATAACACATCTGAACTGGGGCGTATTATCTCCGGAGATGCAGGTAATATGTTCGTAATGATACAAAGTATGCTTAACTTGTTTGCTGACTTCTTTATGGCGTTTTTTATTTTTATATTCTTGCTTATTGCTTCTCCGCTTATTACATTATTAATGGTAGGGCTGGCTGGTGCATGTGTTTTATTGTACTTTATAGCTTTTCGTAAGAAGATTCAAATGTTAAGTGAAAAAACCAGAGAAGCAAGCGTTATCACAACAAATGCTTTCTATCAGGCGTTGTGGGGCATAAAAGATGTGAAGCTATTGCAAAGGGAGCAACATTTTAAAGATGCTTACAAAGAAGGAAACCAGCAATATGTATCCGCTATCACTAAATATCAAACTTTAGACACCGTACCAAAACTGGCCATTGAGATTGTGTGCTTTGGTGGAGCTTTTGCTATATTGGCGTTGGTGTTATTAGGCGGGACAAACATCATGTGGCATCTGCCGCAGTTGGGTGTGTTTGTGTTGGCGGCTTTTCGGATATTACCGGCTATTGTTAGAATCATAAGCCACGCAAACTCTTTCTTATACAATCGCATATATGTTGATAGTGTGTATAACAGTTTATTCGAAGAGGCAGACATCGCCGCCGGGGTGCCGTCAGATGCGGCATTTCCGTACAGTAAAGATATAACCGTGCATGGTGTGACCTTTAAGTATCCGCGTGGTGATGCGCCAGTGTTGGATAATGTGACATTAACTATTCCGGATAAGAAGTCTGTTGCACTTGTCGGACCTTCCGGTGCCGGTAAGACCACATTGGCAGATTTGATATTAGGTGTGTTTGTGCCCAATTCAGGGGCGGTGTTTTATGAGGGGCAAAGCACACATGGGAATTTCAAAAAATGGAGTAAAAATGTAGGATATATCCCCCAGAATATCTACTTGTTGGATGAAAGTATAATTGCTAACGTGGCATTTGGTATTAACCCAAAAGACGTAGACGAAGACAGGGTATGGCGAGCGTTAGAGCAAGCGCAGTTGGCGGATTTTATACGCACATTGCCAGAAGGGCTAAACACCACCGCGGGTGAGCGCGGAGTGCGCCTGTCTGGTGGCCAACGGCAACGGATAGGAATTGCCCGGGCATTATACAACGACCCGCCTATTTTGGTGCTGGACGAGGCTACATCTTCGCTGGACAACGATACCGAAAAAGCCGTTATGGACGCCGTACGGAGCTTACAAGGTGAAAAAACTATGATAATCATAGCTCACAGGCTATCAACTATTGAGCATTGCGATATTGTGTATAAAGTGGAAAACGGGACTGTGTCGAAAGTACGGTAACAAAAATGACACCATAAAAAGCCGTCCAACAATAAATTGTCAGACAGCTTTTAAGGCATAGCGGTATAAAGGGTATAAGTGTTTCTGTTGTGATTGTTTGTTGTTTTTGTTGCAGTCACATTCATATACATGCTGTACAGGTGGCATTAATGCCTTGGATTATCCCATATATGTGAATGGTTGGATTAACAGCGGCCAAGTTACTGAAAGAAGCAGACCAAGCAAGCACCGCCGCGCGCGATGTTTCTGCGGCACAGGCTAGGTCTTGACAGTAATTTGACTTATTAATCCGGGGTAAGTTTTGAGGTGTAGCAACGCATTATAATCGGGGTCATCAGTGCCGGAATTTACGCAGGGATGGAGCTACCATATGTCGTCAGTGCCGGTTG
>Ga0209755_10008410_pt1 | contig 11045 bp, 6 predicted proteins | sample TergutCo191P1_FD_187301 | JGI IMG/M metagenome (GOLD analysis project Ga0209755, IMG submission 187301) | Cornitermes sp. P1 segment gut microbial communities from Petit-Saut dam, French Guiana - Co191P1 (SPAdes) (version 2) | ecosystem: Host-associated > Arthropoda: Insects > Digestive system >... | reverse complement strand
GTCCCCTTGTGCAACTATACACTTCTGCCAGGCCCTGTAAAGTTGTTGGAAACCTTCCTGGAAGCCACTTTGTGAAAACCATTTCAGCTATTCCATCACATTCTTAATGAAGTCAGTAGCATCACAGAATTGCTGCCCATTCAATGGTGACTTCAGTTGAGGGAACAGATAAAAATCAGCTGAAGCCAGGTCAAAGGAATATGGGGGGATGCTCCAGTGTTGTCACATTGTTCTTTGCTAAGAAATCCATGACCAAAAACCAACTGGTGTGCTAGAGCATTGTCATGAAGGAAAAAACCAACTACTGATTCTACATTTTTCAGGGTGGTTCCTTCTGACCGCATCCTCCAGTGACAAAGGATGTCAATGTACATTTATTTATTCATAGGCTTACTTTCAGGTATCAACTCATAATTACACTAGCATATTCCTGGAACTTTTGGAAGCTGCTAAATATTTGGGTGTACAAATGATGTGATTAAGCTTGTTAAAAAGATCCACTATAACAACTTATTAGTAAATTCCTCTAACAAGACATAGGCTTACTTTCAGGGATGAACTCATAATTACACTAGCATATTCCCAGAACTTTTGGAAGCTGCTAAATATTTGGGTGTACAAATGATGTGATTAAGCTTGTTAAAAAGATCCACTATAACAACTTATTAGTAAATTCCTCTAACAAGACAAAAACCACATGGAACATCATTGACGATAAAATAAAAAACCTCGGAGAACGACATATTTATAAATATACATGGTACCACAACACATAATAGCCAAGTTATAGCAAACATTTTTACTACTTACTTTTTGACAGTAGCTCAACATATTCATACTGAAAACTCTAAAAACTTAAATTCAGTAGTTAGTGAAAATAATTCCCTAAATTATTTATATGATGTATTTAAACAACCAATTCCATCTATCAAACTTAAATGTGTATCCCCTAAAGAAAATGAAGATTGAGTTAGCTCTCTTAAAACAAAAAATTCTCATGGTTATGTGGGATTTCCACAAAAATCCTAAAACAAAATATTCCATACATCTTATCACCTGTATCTTGATGATATCCACAGGTATATTTCCTACTAGACTGAAATTTGTGGTAATAAAACCTCTATATAAAAAGGGGGAAATGATAAATATTTCTAATTATAGGCCCATCTCCTTGCTGACTTCCTGTTAGAAAATTTTTTAAAAGATTATTTTCACTAGATTAACTCGCCATCTTAACTACAACCATATTTTGACCGAAGAGCAATTTGGTTTTAGAACTAATTTATCTACAGACTTAGCAGTCTATAAACTAATAAATGATATACTTATGTCACTAGACAATAAATTATTAGTTTGAGGCATTTTTTGTGACTTAAAAAAGGCTTTTGATTGTGTTGATCATTACCTGTTACTGTCAAAAATGCATTGGTATGGCATCTCAGGTAAAGGATATAATCTAATTCAATCTTATCTTAAAAATAGATATCAAAGAGTAATTACAGCTAATAAATCTAGGCATCATTACTCTGAATGGGAACCTATTAGATATGGCATTCCCCAAGGCTCCATCCTTGGTCCCTTGTTCTTTATACTGTATATAAATGAAAAAACTATGGTGATTTCAGCTAATCGAGTTCTCTTTGCGGATGACACAAGTATGATTATACAAAGTCTGACCCGATGGAGTTTACCAGAACCATAAATAGAAATATTATAAAAATAAACAGATGGTTCAAGAGTAATTCATTGTCATTAAATACTGATAAAACCCACTTCCTTCAGTTTCATACGAAAATTAACCAAAGTTATGACATTCAAATCTCCTAAGAAAATAAACAAATCACACAGGCTCAAAATATAAAATTTCTTGGAACAATAATTGACTCAAATTTATCACGGAAACAAGAGATGGATGACAAAATACCCAAACTTAATAAGGCATGCTTTGCAGTCAGATCAATAAAACCTTTCATGTCACTAGAAGCAATGAGATTGATTTATTTTTCTTATTTTCACTCTGTCCGATCTTATGGGATTATATTCTGGGGTTATTCAGTACATAGCAAATACATTTTTAAAATTCAAAAAAGAACCATTAGAGTTATCACAGATTCTGGGATAAGAGATTATTGTCATGATTTGTTTAAAAAAACTGCAGATCCTGCCTTTTTATTCTCAGTACATTTATTCCTTACTCATTTTTGAAGTTAAAAATAGAGATTTATTTAAATTAAACTCCGATATTCAATATACAATAATGATTTCCATTTGGCCTCAGCACAATCAAAGTTATTTCAAAAAGAAGTTTTTTATTCAGGAATTACAGCATACAATCACCTTCCATTGACTATCAAGGAGTTGTAATATGATGTCAAATAATTTAGATGAGCCCTGAAAAGATTTATTCAATTGAATTCCTTTTATTATTTGGAAGAGTATTTTGACTCTAACTGGAAATGAGTGATGCTCTGTTTGTTTCTAAATCATATTTTTATCTTTGTAAAATGAGTCAAACACTTTAGATTTCGTTTCTTTATATTTTAAATATACTGAGTCTTATTATTGTATATTATTCTTTTATTCACAAAATTTTCTTTTCAATCTTGTATATATACCACTCTATGTTTGTTGCGTTTCTTTTATTATTATTATTATTATTATTATTATTATTATTATTATTATTATTTCCATATATTGTAAAAAGATTTACGGAAAAATAAATGACATGAACATGAACAGGATACGATGGGTAGGGCCGTCAGGATACAATGGGTAGGGCCGTGAGACGTATGGTGGACAAAGAAATGTATGAAGGCGACAGATAGAAGACCTAGCCATCAATGGGAAAACACTAATAAGACGCATCATTCAAAGGTGTGATGGGAGGGCATGGTGGGCACGTAATGCATTCGTGTGGCTCAAAATAGATTTGTCAGGCTGCTGTGAAGACAAGAATTGCCTTCATTATCCATTACATGGGCGCAATTTGATCAGCTGTAACACTATTTGCTTCTCAGACTCCCACCAGGTAATGGTGCGTCAGACATAACAACCAATCTAATTTACTACGAACTCTAGTAAAGTGCATTACTTCAAAATTATACCATGTGGAGACTCTAACCAAACGGGAACTGCAAAGCCGTTTATTGCGCCTTCAGGTATAGCAACAGACATTCCGACAGAAATGTTATTACGAAATTTAATAGGACACATTACACTGGAGTAGATAGTGGTCTCAACAGATTACCTTACACTCGTCCTTGGCGTCTTTGTTTCGTTTGAACTGCCTTTGTTATTTTAGTTTGAAATTAGTGCCATATAGCTGACCAACTTCGAAGGATTGTATTAACACGCGTCAACCAATGCATTTTAACATAACGAGTAACAGTGCTTATCTCGACACTGATGGTCAACCATGTTGGTTATACTGAGTGAGTGATGTAGTTGGGTTTCGCGTGATTTGGGGTTGTTGTGAGTTGAATTTCATGTACCTTGTCAAACAAAAGACTATGAAACTTTGCATTTGCATAATATAATGCGTTTAGGAAATATTACAAAGATTGTTATTGGATGGTGGGTTTAGAGAGATGCTTCTTCATTTTATTATTTGCTATACGGAAAGTGTAGGTTATGTACATTCTTTTATATTCACTGTATGAAGTAACACATTAATGTGGTCCCAGTAGTAACTAGAATATCAGTGTTTCATTCGTATGCATTCTTCAACACGCACCAGTGTAAGTGGTGTAGACAGGTTTTTGGAGAAGGCTACTGAAATATGTGTGATCATTAACCAAGAAACATGTGATTATAAGGTGCTGAGTTGGTTTCACAATTTGAATTAAATTTTTTGCAACACCTACCATCATCTTTTCGACAGAACCTCGTTACTGTAACTTCGTGAACCCAACAGCAACACAAAAGGTTATTAACCATAAGTAGAGAAACATTTAGGGTAGAGGGAGTATGTTTAAACCGATGTTTCGTAAGCTTTCGTGATCATTTAAGGAAGTTGCACTGGATAGTTATATATTTATGCTCTAGTTTATATTCTTATTTTAGAATAAACAAGCGCATAAAATGTGAGTCTTCTGTTCCAGGGCAATTGTGACAACAGGTGGGCTGTACAGTTTTGTACTTTCTAAACAGTCGGTTGATAAGCATCGCTATGAGGCTATGAAAGTGAGGGAACGCATCCGAAGATCGAATGAAGGAGAGTACGACAGTGGTCCTAGAAAGTTTACTGGCTAAGACTGAAATAGCGTGGAAGAAACATGGCTGGTTTGCCCCCACTGGACACATCCAAACTCCAGTTGGTGCAGGAGCTGGAGATTGAGATGATGTCTGACATGTATAACAGAATGACTGCTGCATGCCACAAAAAGTGTATACCTCCTAAATACAAGGATGCTGAATTAGGGAAAGGTGAATCTGTCTGTCTAGATCGTTGCATTGCCAAGTATTTGGATATTCATGAGCGTATTGGAAAGAAACTGACACAGTTGTCAATGCAAGATGAGGATTTGATGAAAAGGATGCAGGCTGAGCAGCCACAACCAAAAACATAACTCTTTTATGACAGCATTGTGTGTCCTGTAATTGTACTAATGATGTAGTAAATAAAGTTTGTAGTTCCATACAATAGCATGTAATATTCCTTCATTTTTAAAAACATCACTGTGTATTGTAATAATTAGCTGCAATTATGTATTTTAGCATCAAGCCTACAGGGGTAGCATGTATGTGGCATCTTTGAATGCAGCCCAGATTACAGTTTTATAAGTAGAAACATTTGTTTCAATATAGTAACTATCATTTATCAAATCATGGAATGAAACTTGGATTTTTGCATACTTTCGCAGTGGTTGTGGATGACCAAACAATTGCCTATCATATCAATTTTTAAAATGAAGATAAATCAAACAGAACTAGAGTATATATTATTTATTTACAAATTGTAGTTTAGAAGTGAGTACATGTTTCAGCTCTCTTCACTAGGCCATCGTCAGATCATTAAGTCTTTATCGAGGAACCTACACAATATTTGATATGGTACAATATGTGAAATTAAATTATTATGATTCAACAAGATCTCATTTTTGTCTATAAAAGCTCATTATAACATCTTTTTTCTTGCAACACTGAATAATATGAAATTATAAAATTTATAAAACTTGACTAATGTATTTTGGGTTAAATTGTAGCACCTTATTTTATAGTATAATATGCTGATGGCGAATGATTCTTTTTTACAATTGAAATAGTGTGGTTTTAAATATTCATAAAATGTTCTAAGATCTAGTAATACATATGGGAAGGAAAATATATTAGGTGCGAGTGTCTAAAATAGGAGATATTAAGCAGAATTATTTACTTATTGTAGTGAAGAATGCCATCCATGTGGAGTCATAGTAATTAGGTATTAGATGATGCTGTATGGAGTTGGTGTTTTACACATCTGTAGTGAGGATCACCAGCAGTATAGAATTTATGTGTTTTTGTGTGCAGCAGAGATCATCAGTTGCAGTTGCAAAATGTTGTGGCTTTCAGATGCGTATTTTTCAAGTATGTCATATATGAAGTATGATGTAGGTGTTCAGAGATGGCTGATAGGTTGGTTGCTATAACAGAAGTGATGCTAGACAATGTACTTATCTTAGTCGTTAAAGATGATGTTTTCGTGTTCTGTTGTTAGGCTTCAAATGTGGAAGCTGCTTCAAGAAATACTTGAAAACTGGTGTGTAGCTTTTGCGTTGATGTTGAGCGGTAGTGGAGTAGTCTTCCAATGAGCACAGACGTGTACCCTCCACCACCGCTTCTACATAATATCTCGTATTTTAAACACTTCCCATATATGTTACTAGATTTTAGAACATTTTATAGCTATTTAAAACCACACTATTTCAATTGTAAAAATGAATCATTCGCCATCAGCGAATTGTACTACAAAATAAGGTGCTATAATTTAACCCAAAATACATTAGTCAAGTTTTATACATTTTATAATTTCACATTATTCAGTGTTGAAAGAAAAAATGTCATTATGAGCTTTTATAGACAAAAATGAGATCTCGTTGAATCATAATAATTTAATTTCACATATTGTACCGTATCATATATTGTATAGTTTCCTTGATAAAGACTTATGACCTAGTGAAGAGAGCCAAAACATGTACTCACTTCTAAACTACACCTTGTAAATAAATAATAGATACTATAGTTGTGTTTGACTTATTTATCTTCATTTAATAAATTTGTATCTAGTACAAAGATTATGCCTATAACATGTTGAATTACTACTAACTTGCTTCAGCAAATGGTGTCACAGGACTGTGCGAGTTAAAACGTGCAGTTTATTGAGAGTTAGGCTTAGAAGTGTTAGGATGTCTCTGTAATGACAATAATAATTGATAGTCAATATTGTTAATGTTCTCTTGTCCAGCATGGGTTCATGAGGAGTGATCATGGTGTTGCAGAAAAATTGTGTTGCACAAACTTTGTATGGGAAAAATAAGATTATATCAATGTAGACACCCCCACTCCCCATTACTTCAAATACATCATTTTGGGGGATTAAACATTTACATGCTTGGGTAGATGATGCTGCCAGTTCCTTGGGCAGTATTTAAAGTTTTAAGAGTTTCACAGTTTTTTTTCCAGCCATATTTATTTTCAACTTTTTTGTAGGCAGGGTATCCCCATTGTGTTATAATCTAATAAATAAAGTAATAATAATTTGAATTTAACACAACTTTGACTATCATTTTAATTAATTTACAGCAACATGTTTCAGCTCTTAAAAGCCATCTTCAGACTGAATATAAGGAGTTTATATAATACAGTGCCATAAAATGGACGAATTCTCATTGACAAAGTTTTAAATTACTAAAAAGATATTATTAAAATAGAGTATGAATTGTGATAAAACTTGTAAATACATTGAACTTTAAAACTCCTAGTATTATATAGTATGGTTAAAAATCGAGTTGTTGAGGTGTACGCTATTAGACTTTAGCAGTTAATGGGAAGCACCAGTATGTCACTGCATAATTTATGATGTAATCTGTAACAACAGAATATATATGGATGTAGGAAGTGTGTTACAATGCTATCAATGGGTGATGTATAATAATTATGGTACTTACATTTTTTGGTGTATAGGTGTATGTGCTGGTCAGTTTCTATTCTTGTTATATATTTAAGTACAGTTTTATTGTATATATATGGTTCACATTATAATATCACGTGGTATGTGTTGTTATTTTATACATGAAAGTGTGTTTTCCATTGTGTATGGTGTGTTATATATATAAATGAACACTGCTGACTTTCCAGGAAGTAATACACTTTCCACATCCCTATATATCATATTGTTACAGATTACATAATAAATTCTGCAGTGACATATACTGGTGCTGCTCAAGTCTAAGAGCCTACACCTCAGCAACTCCAGTCATCTTTAACCATACTATATAATATTAAAAGTTTTAAGGTTCAATGTATTTACAAGTTTTGTCACAACTCATACCTTATTTTAATAATATCCATTTAATAATTTAAAACTTTATGTAAACGAGAGTCAATTTTATGGCATTGTATTATATATATATATATATATACTCCTTTATATTCACCCTGAAGATTGCTTTTAAGAAGTTGAAACATGTTGCTGTAAATTATTTCAAGTGATAGTTAATTAAAGTTGTGTTAGACTGTATTTATTATTACTTTATTTTCAACACTGTATAGTCAAAATTGCAAGGGAGAAGGGGTTACTCTTAGATGTATTTGTTGAAAAGTAGCTGTTACCAAGTTCAAGGTTGTGTAGCTCTGGTGAAATCATTGGTATTTAATTGTAATTTACATAATAGTGCAGCAATATCAAAACCAAAGTCTTTGCTACTAGAAAATGTAACACAGAAGATGAGGGTCACACATTTCAACAAAAATGGGGAGAGGAATATTGTTCATTACATTTTGTCTCATTGATTGCTGCAGTACAGTGACAGCTCTGTTAGAGAACTGCCACCACATTGTGAGAGACACGATGGAAATGTGTGACATTACTTCTTAATTCTGCCTCAGAAGGCTGGAAAGATCAAGTGCCAGTTGTTTTTTCCATAACTGTCCAAATTTCCACCCACAGGATACTAATTGTTCAGGTCATTACTGTCCCTCACTGTCCTTCATCTGAATGAAACAGAGGTCACAACTGGTATCAAATATTTCCATATCCATAATGAGCTTGAGAATACTGCAGCTGCTTTGTAGTTGATACTTGCCATTCTGAACTGCAAATGCAAATGGAACCTAGGACTCTGCTATGAAAAGAATAGTTAACTGAATTTTATTTAATATGGTAGATTCAATTTTACACTCAGCTATAACATAATAATTTCATGACATTTTCCTTTCATTACATAATGAGTTCTTCAATATTTTGACCAGCTGTAGTAACACATGAATCCAGTTAATTTATTCTGCCATTCCCTAGACGTTTTCACACCAAGCTCATTTCTTGACAGTGCTGCCTTCTTTTCGTGGAAGACACTTCAGTTGACAATTACGTTTTTTCAATAATTAAATAAACATATTCACCCATAGGTGAGATCAGTGTTGATACTGTGCCAGATGGTCAGACCTTTTCCATTCCTAGATGAATATGGAGGTCCAAGTGAATGACTTGTATATGGGAGACTGTCTCAGTTCCACATTTTCCAATGTATACATCAAAATAGACTGCAGTAAGACTGAAAAAGGTATCCACGATCAATCCAACTGAGTTTTGAAGCTGTAATCACTAATTTGAAGCTTACTCTGTTATGCTATGTCTACCAAGGTGATACGCAGTGTCAGGCTGGTGAACAAAACAAACATTCCTATGAAGCAATATTAGAAGACAGTTGGCAACTTATCTTCCTTGAGGGCTTATATTTCAGTTTCTACTTAAAGTATCCACAGTGTCATTAATGTGCAGGACTGTACCCATCCTACAATTTTAATTCCTAATTCTGCAGCTGTTAATTTGAAATAAAATAAATTGGTCTTTCCTTGTGGGGGTAACAAAATGAGAAGTTGTTCCCATACTACAGTGTCTTAATGCTCCTAAGCTGTTCCAAATGCACAATGTCCATACTGTGGTAACACCATATACAGCATCCTGTCTTGTGTGTGCCAATTCTGTTTTAGACATGGTGATTGTGACTGCACCCAGAAAGTCAGCCCGTCTGACTCCCAGAATGCAATGTGACACCAGTGGGGCACTTCTATACAACCTGCACAAGTTAAGTCCTGTCCTGTGCAGTTCCCTTGCACTTCTCGATTACATTTCCTACCAAACATGTCTGAAGAGCTTTACAGCTGAAATGAAATCTCCTTACTTTTCCTACATCAACAATGACAACTATTCTCTTCCTTCTCACCTTCAGATTTGTCATGTAATATGTATATTTCAGTGACAAATGCAATCAGGTGGTATTGTTCCATTTCAGTCCCACGAAACGTGCTGGAATTGAGTTATTATGGTATTTCATCCTGATCACAAGTCTTGGTCACCACCAGGACAATTAAACTTTGCCAGCTTCTCTCAAATATTAAGCTGCCATCAGTAGCTGTTCCCCACTGTTCTAGTAAAAAGTGAGAGATATTTTACTAGTATCGTTGGTTCATTCAGTTTGTTGCAGAACACATGATTAAAGGCCAATGAAATGCAAATGAATGATAACGCAGAACAGTTTTTATGTATTTCTGATATAATGTTTTAAATCTCTCACCCTGACCATGTATCTCAGGGGATGACATGCTACAGATTATACAGCAGACACACTCTTAACAAAACAGCTTTAACCTATAATGTACTGCATTATCCCCTTGACTTACCCCCTGTATCAATATGCAGTTGGCAGCAAATTGCTAATGTCTGGTGCTGAAAATTCTTTGTTTCTTGTACTGCTCAAGATGGCACTGTAAAAAGACTTAAACTTTCTTTAATTCTTATCCCTCCATGGTCACAGTAAGAGAAAATTAAAAATTTGTTTCAGCATTGATGAATATCCAATATTACAGTAAGACTGTCAAAGAAAGTGTTATAATCAGGGCTGCAATGTCCTCTTTTCAGTATGGTGAATTACATAACAAAAAATTTTCATAATTTGTGGTGACAGATCAAAATATAAAAACTATTCCCCCCCCCCCTTTTTTCAGAAACTAAATATGAGTTACAGGCAGGTTTAAATCTATGTGAGGGGTAAGGACTCAAAACATTTTTCTACAAAGTTAACATCAATTTTTGTGGGTTCACTGTGATACTGAATCAGCTATTGCTAAAGAAGGCTTAAGAAGAAATAAATTGCTAAAAAGGGGGAAAATTGTGTCATGCCATACTTTTGCACTCTTCATTGTTAACAGCAAAACACTCAGTGAGAGAAAAATCCATAAATGTCAAAACTGACAAGCTTGAGCACTACAGTTTTCACACTAATTCTGTTGGTCAACTGACTTGGCGAGCAGCACAGTGTGTTGCCCCCCACCAGAAACACATAGCACAATGTGTGACTCCAGCTGCTTGCCCTTGATAAGTTGAGGTGTGTGAACATCATCTTCTTCACCTGTGCCCAGCTGACCCGTAGAGCCCATGCCCCATGCATAAAGCTCGCCTGAACAATAAAGGACAACAATGAATCAAACTTCCATGATGGGTTTACAATGTTCAAAACTGTCAGTGACCCTGAAGTTTAATGCAAAATTTAATCAAAATCCATCAGAACACACACATACATGGCACACCCAAGATAAGAGCTGTTTCAATTTCACTACGAACTGTACCAACTGTGCTGTTTAACAGTAAACAGATGTCATGGATGCTAATGTTTCAGTACCAACACCCTCAAAAGCCTATCACAGGCCTCTGTTCTGGCCCATTCTGAAGCATGTTATATCATCACAATCTCATTCACCTCAAAAAGTTCCATATCAAGACTATCCTGAATCTGTGCCTAGATTTCCTGCAAAAAGAACTGTCGGCTACAAACTCATTTCTTGCTTTA
>Ga0209755_10008409_pt1 | contig 11046 bp, 8 predicted proteins | sample TergutCo191P1_FD_187301 | JGI IMG/M metagenome (GOLD analysis project Ga0209755, IMG submission 187301) | Cornitermes sp. P1 segment gut microbial communities from Petit-Saut dam, French Guiana - Co191P1 (SPAdes) (version 2) | ecosystem: Host-associated > Arthropoda: Insects > Digestive system >... | reverse complement strand
TGAGCTTCAGCCCGAAAAACCTCTCGGAGCAGGCTTTCTCGTTGTTCTCCTCGCACCAGTCCTGGTAAACCTTGAACAATTCCCGCGCCCTTATCGACGCGCCGCCCTTTATCTCGCACCGGTCCTTGATGAAGTCGCCGATCACGTCCATCTCCGCCTTGTAGTCCGCCGTCGCGCTCAAGACCGTCCTCGGGGCCTTCAGCCCGCCCGCCTGACAAAGCCGCGCCCCGTGTCGATCAGCCAGTTCAGGATCCCCGGCGCCTCCGCCATCAGTTTCCCCTCAAGCCACTTGTCCTGCCGCTCCTCCTCGATGCGCGTGGTGAAAGGCACAAGCTTGATGCGGCGCCATATCCCGAAGTCGTTGCCCTTTATCACGAGCTTGTGGTTGGTCGCCATCCAGATTTAGAAAGTGGGGACGAAGCTGAAAAACTCGCCGTACAAAATCGCGCGGTGATTCGTCGGCAGCCGAAGCCCTTGGTCCGTCTCGCTCGTCGTGACGAACCGCGCCCCGCGTAGCCGCGCCAGGTCGTTCGTCATCTGGTCGCCCTGCTTCTTCATGATCGTCTGCGCCAGATTAGTTTTATCTCAGCGGGTTATCGCATTTTTCAACGAATGAATATTTTCTCCTATATTTTTATCAGCAATGCTGATTTTAGAATGTAACTCTAATAATTTTATCATTTTTCTATACAGCCAACCTGTGGTATTCACAAAATCATTGATAACATGACCGAAAATGCCCCCATGCTGCTTATCGCTTTCCAGCATTAACACTATTGCATAAAACGACCATTCATGGCATTTTATCTTTAGTTATTCATTTTTCCATTACTACTCAAATCGTTACCGACGTAAGGCGTTCAGAATTTCAGCAAATTTAACTTGAAAGCAAGTAGATAATCAAGCTTGACCTGCACGCAAGATGGCGATATGGAGCGGAAGTAGCCACTAAGAGCACATAGAGCAATTTTAGTTTTATCGTCAAGAAATATATACATGACAAAGGACATCAAGCTAGAACTTGATGCCCGTGGCTGAACGCCCCTTTCGTTTTTGCGAACAAACATTTTCTCATGGATTCGTTACGCATAATATAAATTTCCTCTTGATCAGCGTAATATAATAATGTGATGCAATGTTCTTGTACAGCCATTACACATTGGGCGTGGAAAATACATTAGGTATTTGCCAACTTAAGACTTTCTCCAACGCTTCTTCATAGGGCTTGGGAATAAATTCTTCTAGTATGTCCATAGGCAAAGAACCTTCTAAATAGTCAAAAGTTGTTTGACCAGATCTTTTGCTGTAGTAAATATCACGTAAGGCAAGCCGCCATTTCAACGAGCCAGATGATGCCGCTAAATAATGATTCGGGAGTACCAAATAAGCCCGCATGTTAACCATAAGAGGTACATTTTCTTTAACCGCATCAAAGAGCGCTTTGAATGCATAATCGCGTATAACTGTCAGTTTAGTTGGCAATTTCAATACATCATCAGAGCTATTATGAAAAGAATTCATTTTCTTTTTTTTGTGCAAGCCTACAAAAATTTGTAATCGACCAGGTGCAGAGGGAACACCATTCACAAGCAAGCAATAGTTTTCATGCCACAAAGCAATAAGACCGTCAGCTCCGACTGCGTGCTTACAATTATCATCATTGCCGGACTCACGCAGGATTTCTACCAATCTGCAAATAATATCTACTAGCAACCCATCGGAAAGCAAAGGCATATCAATAATATAACGGCTGACAAATTTGCTTGCTCTGAAATTCAGCAAATTTTCTTTCCATTCTTCATTCCATTTTTTCTGCATCTCAATTTCCGCACGTGATTTGTCTTCCAAAGGACCCCATTGCCTTTCGCATATATACGTAAATTGCGGGAATAGATACGCATCGTATTTATTTCTCGGCTTAATGCACATCTGTGACCGAATTCTTGTTAGCTGCATTTTTGTGCGAGAGGGAGGGTCAGATAACGTATTCAAAATACTTCTAATCTCTAAGTCAAAATAATCATACTGCATAACATTATCTTGCAAGTATATTTTTAATTCCTGTATAGTTACCTCCCCGCGTTTTTCTACTGCGTGTTTCATTGTGGCATAAACAAGGCAAGAAATCCAAGCAAGGCTATACAAAGTGTCTTTGCCGTCATCGTAGCAGATCCCAGCTTCTACCAGTAAAGCCCGTAACACGTCAAGCATCCCTCCGCTCACACTGCCCACGTTACATGCATTGCAAATATCTTCAAAATTCAGATGTTTTTGACTTTCGTCATTGGCTTCTTTACTACACTTATATGACAGGCTGGGATGAACCTCTAACTTTCCCTTGATATACCTAAGCACGTGCTTCCAGCCAGCAAGAACTTTGCCACTATAAGAAGGCAGCCTTCGAATCGCATGCGTGAGAACGCCTCGTGCCTTGTCTAAGGCAAGCTCATCATTTTTATCGGCTGGCATATACGCAAGTTCCCGATGGACATGACAATGGGAATCCATTTTGTAATTTTCTAAATCGATTGCTTCTAAATCGCTTTCAAATTCTTTTAATAGCAAAAACAAAATATCTGCCGAATCAACATTGTATTTAACGAAACGAAACCAAAAATCTGCCTTGCGCTGCAAGTCAAGCGTATTTTTCGCATCAACGACAATTACATAAAGCGCATTATTCGGCATAAACATGCCGTGCCCACTTCGATATTCTGGTTTTTGCGACAATGCCCAAATAACTAATTCCGTATCAGAATCTAGCCTTCTCGCCTTGCTGCTACTTGACCCTCCCACTGGTATATTATGCTCATCTGCAACTTGTAGCTGCGCTCTTGTGTTGACAAGTCTCAGTCCGCCGCCGCACTCTATTAAATCGTCGGAGGAAACATCGAACAGGCTGCAGATAACACTGTCTTTCTTAGCTTTCCCCCCAAGGAATACTATAGTTGCCTGGCATCCTTCTTCATAACGATTGTGACTCCAAAATTCTTCTCGGGTATTTTTGGATCCGCCAGTGAAGAAATGAGGAGAGATTTCCTTTGCCATAGTTCCGCGTAGATATGCACGCCTGATGTGTTCTTCCTTTGTTCTTGTACTCCTCTCTTTTATTATGTCAAAATCATAAGCACCGCTATGTAAACGCCAATTTTTGTGTCTTGAAATTTCTTCTGGAAAATCCTCAAGACGAAGATTTTCTGCGATAAGGCATCTTAGTTTTGGCACTTTCTCATCATCAAAGGGCAATTTGGTAAAATCCGTAACCGAGATATTCAACCATTCTAGGCTTCCTAGTTTTATCCTCTTAAGCCACCTTGGAATTTCTTTTATGTTATTATATGAAATATCTAATTTTGCCAAATCCTTAAACATCTTAGAATATAATATTTTCTTTGTTTTTTGGAAGTTTTCCCAATCCATATTCCTGCATCCAGAGCAGTTAAATTCTTCCGTGGCAGTGATCTTACGCGGCAGTTCTGTTATGTTGGTATTAGAAATGTTTAGTCTCTTTATTTTTATGTTTTCGCTTACCTCTATATTACTGATAGGGTTATCTCTCAGAACCAACTCAGTTAGGTCTCGGGATACAGTAAATTTCTCAATTTTAAGGCTCGACAGCTCCAAATACCTCAACTCTGGCAGCTCTCCAATCCAGTTAGGCTGTTCGGATATTAGCATCTTGCTGAGCTTAAGCTTAGCCAAATTTATTAATTTTCCCAATCGAATCAAAATATCGCCTATATCACTGCCATGATACACAGCGGACAATTCAAGCTTTTCCAGATTCCCAATCTCCAAAATATTATCAATTATCAATTCGTTAATTGGAACTTCATCTAAAACAAGATGTTTTAGATTTAGTAATTTAACAGATTCCTTCCATACGAATGAACTAACATATTTTAAATTAAGAACTTCTAAATTTTCAAAAGTCTTATCATTGCACATGTATACAACTTCAATGTTATTAAAATACAGTCCTTTTAATGTCTTAATTCGCGATATGTCTTCAGCTTTCGACTTATTAATTGAAATATTACTTAAGACAAGGTGGGTTAATTTTAGCTCACTGCACGTTTCCCATACGAATGAATCAATCTTCTTTAATTCAAGAGTTGTTAGATTATTAATACCGATAGGCTTCTTTAATTCAAAAATATCTAAACCATTGAAAATAACAGCGTCGATATATATATTACTAATATTTCCAGAAAGCAATTCTGTTATTTCTCCCGTGAGAATTTTAAGTGCCTTAAACAGAACAGAAGAACAATTTGCGATCATGCTTGAGTTGACTTGACAATTAACATTTTTAATGATTTCAAGATTTGAGTAAACGCTTTCTGTTTCAAATGTTATGTCTACAAAATGAAGCACTTTTATACTATCAAGTTTTTCCTTGGATTGCAAAGAAATACCAAATTTTTCAAGATCGCACTTCAAAAGCTTGAGCCAACAATTTCTCGTGACGACAACCACATCCCAAGGTGTATCCTCCACCTGATAACCGTCAATAATATCCCCAAGCTTCACCCTATCCTTGTTGTCCATATTGTCCTCTATCTCCCTTCCGTCAAATATTTATGGGTCAACATAAAACTCTGCTCCAGTCCCATTTTACGTATGTCGTCCAGCCAGCTGATAATATCCGCCGCATTGTAGATGGGATACCCATTTCCATCCTTGGCGTTTTCAAGGGCGCTCGCCATAAGGGCATATTCGTTTTCAAGATCTGTATCAAATACTCCCTGATCGTCGGTGTTGATAGACACAAACGCTTGGGGCGAGTTTGATGAAGGGTTAAGCCAGCGATTGTAAAAACGCACAATGGGATGCTTGTCGTACTGACGAAACGTGCCAATGAGATAATTGGAAGAAGGGTTTGTTTCTATGCCTATTCCCTTGCGACACACATCTTTCAGCATCGTTTCTTGCAATGCCTGGATGATTTCGGCATACCTCTTGGGAATTTCCAATTCTACAATTTCCTCGCCTTTTATACGAATTTCTGCGTTATAGTGATAGTGGTGCATCAATTGACGGGCTTGGATATCTTCTTCGCGAATACGTTCATACTGGTCGCCCCGAAGCAATTCCCATGGCTCCGCAAGTTTTAGTTTTCGCAAGAATATTTCTTCATCCTCTATTTTGTGGTAATATTTTGGATTGTCGCCGCGAAGACGCCATGCGTTAATATAAACATGAGCGCTGACCGAATGGTATTTTCCTGAAAAAGGGATTGCTTTACGGTAAAGCCCCTTATAATACTCCTGATTTTTTTCCAGCATCCATGATTCAAGAGCGCTGTCAAATAAGCCATGTTTTTTAAGCGCATAAGATAACCATGCCAAATTATCCAATAATTCTTGTTGCGACAGAAATAGCCGATGATCCTTTAGGGCGTAAAACTCTGCTGGCTCGATGCCCAATGCCAATGCATGACCCAATCTGTCCCCATGGGAAAGCTCCAGAAAGTTAATGGCTTCGTCAATGGCACGCAGCCCGCTTACAATGTCAAAAAAATCCTCGCCCACATGATACGTAATACGAAGCTTGGTCGAAGGGTTATCAAAAACCGCCGAATATGGCATATGGGAGGAGGCGTATCGGGCTTTTCGAAAAAGAAATGCGAATACTTCTGGGCGTGCGTGGAATTCATGGTCGCAAGCATCGATGCCAAGCAGGCGCTGAGCAAATATTTCTCGCGATCGGCGCAGGCGTATTATATTTTCAATTTGGCGAGCGTATTCACCACGTTGCAGCATGTGGTGCCTGCTTTTGATGGGCGAATGCCCCTTTAGTTGCTTCCTGCTGTCTTTTTGCAAAGATTCATCCTGCCTTTTTACGAGGAACGTAACGAAAGACAGCTGCGGTTCATTATTGTCATCCAAATTTCTTTCAGGGCTTATTTCCCGCAACACATCTTCCAGCCGTTTTTGGGGCAAGCTCTTCCCCATGTATTTCACGGCTCTATACAGCGCCTTTTCCTTGCCTGACGATAATTTCCAGTATTCCCTTATGTTCCTAGTAAAGATAGCAAATTTTGTGTTTGGGTAGAACCGTGCCTCAAGGCTTCTAATAGACTTGTGGCGTAAAGCCGAATCCAATGCCACTTTGACGCACGATTTTTTGTACTTTGGGAACTCATCCAAAAAAATATCTTTGCGATTTTGGTATTCATTAAAATTTTGGAATCCCATGATCTTGTTGCTTTGGACAAGCTCTGCCCGTAACCGCATATATGCCATTAAGTACACTAAAAATGGAAGCTGCATTTCTTTTGCGTCATCACGGCTGCCACTATATATCGCATGGAACATTCTGTACAAAAAGCGATGCTCCCCCGAAATAGGCGCGTATGGCTTTGTTTTTTCTTCGACATTGCTGGCATAGTCTAGCTTGTTAAGCCCTCCGAACATTCGCTCGGCGTTGATTTCTCTCTGGATATCCGTTACCCATATGTGGGATGTTTTGCATAGCTTATATAGGGTTTGGCTCCAGCCCTTATCATCATCGCTTGCGGCGCAATCCAACCATCTGTTTAGCTTCAAGCGAATCAATGCCGCAATTTGGGTGCTTGCGCATAGGGTTAAATTGTCGTCTTCGATAGGGGAACGGAAAAAACGGTCTTTCATGAATTTATGGGCAAACCCGTTTTTCGTATTTCGCCCGGCAATATGGTTCATAAGGCAAATCCAAGACATCATAAAAGCGGGCGCGCTGCCTTTTAAGTGGAAATGGTTTTCCGCCATGCCTAAAGAAAGCATGTTGCGCAAACGCGTATTGTCTGACGGCGCGTAAGGGGAAAAGGCAAAATCAACGCGCGTGTTTCCGAGCTGTACATCCTCATGTGCCATGAACGCACAAATAAAAACGGATTGCCCTGCCGAATGTACAGTATCCCTCCAGGAAACTAGCTTCGAGTGCTTGCAACATACCCCATTGCTCTCTAGCTGTAATGCCTCGCTCGCAATTTTATGGAACAGGTAAAATACGTTTCGTCTGTTTTTTTCGCGGTAAGACAGCACGCCAGAAAATTTCCTGTATATGTTCTCGCACTCATTGTAGGAATATTTGGGATATTCCTCTTGGCAGCCTAACGCAAATTTCCTAAGCGGGAAAATTTTTTCCACATTTTCCAAGCTTTCGTGCCGTTTTGCACAATCTAAAAGCGATTGAATTGCCAAATGTTTCAAGAAAACATTGAGACCTATGGAATATTTCATGTCCATTTACATACCCCATGCTTCCCTGAATTCCACTGGATCTATCTTCTTAGAGAAAGGGCTGTTTCCTAAAATTTCTTTGTTGTCGCCTATTTTTTCTTTCATTTCATTTTCGTTAGCACCTATTTTTGTTCGTTCATATATTTCTCTCAGTGTAGTTTCCAATAATTGATTAAGAGAGCCAGCTCCCCACATTAGCTCATCTTCTAATTCATCAGCAATGGTGCCACCTGGTTCTATTGTGCGGGAATCTGCCTTAAGGTTCATTTCCTGTATAAGTGCGTCAAGCACATCAATGCATGATAGGGAAAGCATCTTGAACATGTTATCACTGCTCCAGTTTCCATTTTTGCCTTCAGTATTGCCACCAAAATATTCTTCAAACAATTTTTCGACATCTTTTTCTTCATCGGCATTACCCCATTGAATTACAGATTTTATTTTGCAAATGAAATTTTTATCTCGAAATAATAAATTGTTGATTATTGCCAAATAATTGAACTGCACAAACACAGGCTCGCCTTTTCTTAGATGTTTTAATTGGGTCTCCGTATATTGCACAGGCTGGCGGCTGGAAATACGCGTACGCCTTATTGTATGAATATCTCTGCCCGTTATACGCCCCACGCCAACGAAAAACAATAACCGCCACACTACGGCTTCTCTTCTTTTTTTTAAGATTTCACTATCGACATTAGTATCGGGTTTTATTTTCTCCGCTACTTTGCTGCAAATAACCTCGGCATTAGATACTCGTTCGAAATCGTCATATGTCAAGCGTAAATTTTGATTAGACCTCTTCGGAAATCAAAAAATGCGCTAAGCTATACGTGTGAAATACGAAAGCACGAAGGAATACCCGTGCGGCAAATTCCGCCGCATGTGCGGGATGAAGAGAAAGACGTTCGAAAAGGCGGTGGAAATACTGAACGCGAAATACGCGGCCGAGCACGCCAAAAACGTCAGGAAAAGCGGGCGGAAGCCGAAGCTGGGCATGGAGGACAAACTGCTGGCGACCCTGGAGTACCTTCGGGAGTACCGCACGATGGCGCATATCGCGGCCAGCTACGGCATAGCGGAAAGCAACATCCATACGACAATCAGATGGGTGGAAAGCGCGCTCGTCAAGGACGGGACTTTCAGCCTGCCCGGAAAAAGGGCGCTGTTGAAAGACCCGGGCGATTATGACGTCGTGCTCGTGGACGCCACGGAAACGCCGATCGAGCGCCCCAAAAAAAACAGCGAAGGTTCTATTCCGGCAAGAAAAAGCGGCACACCATAAAGACGCAGGTGGTCGTATGCAGGCGGAGCCGCAAGATAATATGCGCGGCGTTCGCGAACGGGAAGCGGCATGACTTCAGGCTTTTCAGGGAGTCGGGGGTCCGCATCGCGCCGGGGGTTGGGCTTATGGCCGATACGGGGTACCAGGGGATTGCGAAAATGCACGCGAACTCCGAGCTGCCGAGGAAACGTTCCAGACGCAACCCCTTGACCGAGGGGGACAGGCGGCGGAACCGCGCGATTTCGAGCGGGCGCGCCGCCAACGAGCACGCCATAGGCTTTGTCAAGCGCTTCAGGATAGTTTCGGAAAAATACAGGGGCAGGCGCCGCGGGTTCGGGCTGAGGTTCAATCTCGTCGCAGGGATCTGCAACTATGAGCTCTCGCATTGATTTCTGAAGAGGTCTATTACATCTTCACGATGTGCGTAAACTCCGTAGAGTCCTAATCACCAACCTTGACCCTATACTCCTCCCCCCATTTCATCATGGAATCTATTATGGGTCGTAAGCTGAATCCCAAATCTGTTAAGAAGTATTCAACCCGCGGGGGAACTTCCGCAAAAATTTTGCGTTTTATTAACCCGCATTCTTCCATCAAGCGAAGATTCTGCGTCAATACTTTTTGGGATATGCCTGGCAAGGCTTTTCTAAGTTCCCCGAAGCGCTGCGTACCTTCAAACATTTTTTCGCCGATGATAAGCGTTTTCCACTTGTTATCGATAAGGGACAGCGTAACTTGCACAGGGCACGATGGCAGTTCTTTTTTCATGACAACCTCCAATGGTTTCCTTATGGTAACTACGGCACAAATAAGTGCCTTCTTTAGGAACCTCTCCATACATGCGATAATATATCTATGTCGGGAATATTGCAACACGCGGAGGTAATTTGAATGCAAGGCTCTACTGCCAAAACGTAAAAATCGCTTACGGAAATTCTTACCCAAAAAATGCTGGCGATTAACGTAGGGATCGTCGTTACCTATGCCACAATCGCAGTAGCCACAGGGGTTATAGTTTCATCGCAAACGATTCTGGCCAAGGGAATCTCCAACTTGGGTTCCGCGCCCATTGCAGTCCTGAATCTCCTGGTCATCAAATTTATTGCCAAGCAAGACACGAAAAAATATCCGTTTGGCAAAGAAACGTTGGAACCCTTTGTCGGAATCCCAAACAACTGCTTTTTGCTTTTGGTTTGCATCATGGTAATCGCAAGCAGTGTGCAAATGCTGCTCGCTGGCGGGAATGCGGAGATACAAGTGGCTTCCAGCATCCTGTTCGGGATTTTCTCTGTCGTGTTTAACATAAGCGTCTATGCGTATTTCAATGCGCTTGCAAAGAAGAACCCAAGTCCTCTTGTGATGGCGACAGTCATCGCTTGGAAATTCAGCGTAATGGTTGGGATCGGCATCGTGCTGGGATTCAGCCTTTTGTGGTTGTTAAACTTAATGCCTTTCAGTGCAATCACCCCGTACATTGACCCTGCTTTGGCGATTGCCCTCATGCTGATTTTCGCTTCATCTCCTATTATTGGAATACGTGATTGCATGAGGGAACTGATGCAATCCAGCCCGCCCGAAGATGTATCCAATGCTATCCTCGAAAAAATTGAAAAAATCGATGGCGAACATGATTTTCATGGCAAGGCATTGCGACTTGAAAAAGTCGGAAACAAGATCATTGTTGAGCTTGATTATGTCATCAAAAATGGCTCGCAATTGGATACTTTGGTGGAACAAGATCGGTTACGCAATCGTTTCGCAAAAAGTTTCGCCGAACTGCCTTACAAAATATGGATGAATGTCAGTTTTACCAGCGATGGCAAGTGGACCGATCATGTCCTTGCCAAGAGTTGACGGAGCATTACAGGAAGGTGTATCATAAACTTTACTGGAGCCAGCAACTTACGTTGGCACCATAATAATTCTCGCGCCGTACAATTGTTTTGTGCGGCGCAAGGGCAGGCGACCGAGAAGGAAAAAATCCCCCAGCACGTGGACAAGCACAAGCACTAACCTTGGCGCGTTCGAGCTTGACGAGCTTTTTTGGCTTGCCGGGAACAGGAAAGGCAGCAAAACTGGGATAAACGCCTATGTGATGACCATAGCGAGTCGTTTCCTGTGCCAAATCGCGACGTTCAGGGCGCAGGCATCCGTGAAGGCGCGGGCGATCCAGGGGATGGCAAACGGGGCACCTGCCACCGAAAACTAGACCTCTTGCGAAATGAACGCATACCCGCGAAAATGCGGCATGAAAAGCGAAACGCTAAAAACCCACAGCGACGAGGACTTCCGCCGCGTGACAGGCGTCAAGCGCGGGACGTTCGCCAAGATGGCGGAAATACTCGCTGCCGCCCGCGTCGAGAGGCGCAAGAAGTGCGGCCGCAAGCCCAAGCTGAGCCCGGAGGAGACGCTCCTCGCGACGCTCGCGTACCTGCGCGAGTACCGCACGTACGCGCGCATTGCGGCCAGCTACGGGATAGACGAAAGCAACATGTGCCGCGCGATCAGGTGGGCGGAGGACGTCCTGGCGAAAGGCGG
>Ga0209755_10008408_pt1 | contig 11047 bp, 6 predicted proteins | sample TergutCo191P1_FD_187301 | JGI IMG/M metagenome (GOLD analysis project Ga0209755, IMG submission 187301) | Cornitermes sp. P1 segment gut microbial communities from Petit-Saut dam, French Guiana - Co191P1 (SPAdes) (version 2) | ecosystem: Host-associated > Arthropoda: Insects > Digestive system >... | reverse complement strand
GCTTTGCCTGCAGGCAGCGTAATACGTTTTCAGAAAGACGCTAAAGACACAGCCGATTACTATATCATCGACATGGTTGACATTGAAATGGCTCCTCCTCCTCTTAAGCAGCCTTCCAACTCTGTAAGTTTGACGGATTTCGGAGCCGTTCCCAATGACGGCAAAGACGATACAGCGGCGTTTAATCAGGCGATGAATGCCGCCTCCCGCGCTAAAAAAGACCTTTTTATTCCGCCGGGAGAATTCAATTTTAATGAGGCGCGATCCGTTACGGTAAACAAAAAAGACCTGACAATCCGCGGCGCCGGCGTGTGGCATACAACATTGCGGGGAGCGGGAGCAGGTTTCATGGTAACGGCGGCTAATGTTTCGTTCTACGATTTCAGCCTTATCGGCGAGGAAACAACAAGGAATGACGCGCACGGAAGAGCCGGTTTTGAAACGCCATACAACGGAAGAAACAGCAATATTACGATTCAGAATATATGGATGGAACATCTTAAAGTCGGAGTGTGGGTATACCGTAATGAGGCTCTGCTTGCTGTGGGCTGCCGCATCAGAAACGGTTTTGCCGACGGCATTAATCTTTGCGGAGGCAGCGCGAATTCGGTTATAGAGCAGAATTATATCAGAAATATGGGCGATGATTCTCTTGCTCTCTGGTCATGGGCGACTCTTACAAGAAATAATGCCAATAACAGAATTCGTTTTAATACCGCGGGGCTCCAGTGGCTTGCGAATAACGCCGCGGTTTACGGCGGCAGAGACAATCATATTACTGATAACATCTTCTTTGACACGGTTGTCAACGGCACAGGCGTTACTGTCAACACAGATCACAATCCTGTTGATTTTGAAGGGATTGTAACTGTCAGCAGAAATACATTTTTAAGATGCGGCAGCTCTCAGGTAAACTTTAATCAGGATCTTCCGGCAATATGGATTCTGCCGTTAAGGGATATGAATGTCAGAATCAACATTGCAGATAACGAGATACTTAACAGCACTTATCAGGCTTTTTACATTCACGGAGCGCTGGGACCCCGCAATGTAAGAGAAATTAATTTTGAGAATAACTATATTGAAACCTGCGGCACATGGGCTGTTGATATCGGCGAAGGGATTTCCGGAAACTTTAACCGTAAAAATAATACTGTTTCAGGCAATATGATAGGCCCTCTTTTAAATAAAGCGGGAGCGAATTTCAGAATAATTGGAGACTAAGACTGTGACTTTGTGGAACAGGGTAAGAAAAAACAGCGGCCTCTATTTGCTGATTCTTCCCGCCGTTATTTTATCCTTTTGCTTTGCATACATCCCCATGTACGGAATACTTATCGCGTTTAAGGATTACAGGAACGCGCTTGGGATAATGGGAAGCCCCTGGGCGGATCCGTTATTCAAACATTTTATTCAATTCTTTAATTCTTTCCAGTTCGGCACAACTATCAAAAATACTTTGACGATCAGTTTTTACTGCCTAATTGCGATGGTTCCCCTTCCTATCTTCCTTGCTGTCATGGTAAACCAGATGCGAGCCGGATTGCAAAGACGTTTTTTTCAAACCGTAACGTACCTTCCGCATTTTATATCGACAGTTGTCATTGTCGGTATGCTTTTGATTATGCTTTCTCCGAGCACGGGACTGCTCGGCAATATTTATAGACTGTTCGGCTCTGCAGCTCCCAACCTGATAGGGGAGGCTTCCGCTTTTGCCCATGTTTATGTGTGGTCGGATATCTGGCAGCATACAGGCTGGGACAGCATCATCTACCTTGCCGCTCTTACTACAATTGATCCTGTTCTCTACGAAGCGGCTGTGATTGACGGCGCAAGCAGATGGAAACGCATTTGGCATATTGATTTACCGATGATTCTTCCGACGGTTTTTATTCTTCTTATTTTGCGGATGGGTAATGTTATGAACGTCGGTTTTGAAAAAGTTTATCTGATGCAGAATAATCTTAACTTGAGCGCAAGCGAAGTTATATCAACTTATGTTTACAAAATCGGTATTATCAGCGCGCAGTACAGTTATTCGTCGGCTATCAATTTATTCAATACTTTTGTAAATCTTGTTTTGCTTGTTTCAGTTAATTTTATTTCAAGAAAAATCAATAAAACAAGTTTGTGGTAAGGAAAGGGAATGATTAAAGAACAAAAAGGCGATTTGCTTTTTAACAGAGTTGTATACGCTATTGCCGTGATCATAATGATAATAATTATCTATCCCTTATACTTCATTGTTATAGCGTCGTTCAGCGATCCTTCCGCGGTTAGTACAGGGCGCGTCTGGCTTTTTCCGGGCGGTTTTACCCTTGACGGATACAAGGCGTTACTTGCAAATGACAGTATCTGGATTGGCTACAGGAACACAATCCTTTACGCGCTTATCGGCACTTTTATAAGTCTTGCTGTGAATATCCCGGCGGCATACGCGCTTTCCAGAAAGGATCTTGTATTCAAAAAGTTTTTAACATTTTATTTTTTAATCACGATGTTTTTTTCCGGCGGACTTATTCCTACTTTTCTTACGGTGCAGGGATTCGGGCTTTACAATACGTTTCTTGTAATGGTGCTTCCGTTTTCCGTTTCGGTTTACAATTTAATAGTCGCCCGCACTTTTTTTCTCAGCAATATTCCCGGGGAGCTTCATGAGGCGGCTGAAATTGACGGCTGCGGAAATTTAAGATTTTTCTTTTCGATAGTGCTGCCGTTATCCAAGGCGATCATCGCTGTTATCGCCTTGTGGAGCGCTGTCGGACACTGGAACTCGTATTTTAACGCTTTGATTTATTTGAGGGATACTTCCCTGTACCCGCTGCAGTTGATTCTTCGCAATATTCTCGTTTCCAATCAGATGCAGTCCGCGATGGGAACGGGCGAAGCGGCTCAGATTGCACTCAGGACGGCAAGCCTGATCCGTTACGCTGCGATTATTGTTTCCACCCTTCCGATTATGTGCGTGTATCCTTTCCTGCAGAAATATTTTAATCAGGGCGTTACAATCGGAGCTGTAAAAGGTTAAAATAAATTATATAATTTTTTATGGAGGAAAAAATGGTTTTAAAAAGGAAACTAAAAGCAGTTGTTTTAGTACTGATTATTGTACTCGTATTGGCAGGCTGCGGAAAAAGCGGCCGTACTCTGACGCTGGAAGACGTTAAATTCAATGAAACGGGTTTACCTATTACGGGAGAGCCTACAGAGCTAACCGTTCTGACAATGCGCTGGGGCGATATGGGAGACAGCTTTACAAAAAATCAGTGGCTGATTGACCTTGAAAAAAGAACAAACATTAAAATTAAATGGCAGGTAGTCTCTTCAAGCGACTGGGGGGAGCAGAAGAGCATCCTCCTTGCGAGCCGGAAACTGCCGGATATCATTCTCGGCAATATGACGTTTAACGACGGGGATATTCTGAATAATATCGAATACTTCCGCCCGCTTGATGATCTGATCGATAAATATATGCCTAATTATAAAAACGCGCTGGAACAGCTTCCCTCGCTGCGAAGCGTTTCAACTTTTCCCGACGGAAAAATTTATTCGCTTGCGAAAAATCTGCCGCATCGCCCGCAGACGCGAAATCATCCAATCATCAACAAAAAATGGCTTGATAATTTAGGGCTTCAGGTTCCCGGGACAATAAATGAGTTAACCGCCGTTCTTAGGGCGTTCAAGGAAAGAGACGCTAACGGCAACGGAAATCCAAATGATGAATACCCGCTTTCGTTTAACCAGAGTATTCATATCGATCTTCTAAATCCGTTTGGAATAACGGATATAAACGAATCGCTTATGACAATTAATGGCGGAGAACCTTTCTTTTATCCGACAAGCGATCAATACAGAGCCGCTATCCAATGGGTTAGGGAACTGTGGACAGCGGGTTTAATCGATCCGGAATCGTTTACGCAGGATTTCGCCATGTTAAGCGGTAAGAGGCAGAATGCCTCTGCTCCTCTTGTCGGAATGTCGTTTGAATGGACTCACGACGCCGTTTTCGGAAAATGGAGCGATGAATATTCTGCGATTCCGCCGATCGCGGGTCCCGACGGCAGGCGTTACGCCGGAGGCGATCGCGACGGAGTATTCAGCGTTATGCGAAATGAAGCGATAATCACTTCTTTCTGCAGTATCCCAGAAGCTGCCGCGCGCTGGCTTGACGAATTTTACACAAACGAAGCGAGTATTCAGAATTTCTGGGGCGCTATAGGAACTGTCATTTCCAAAAACGAAGACGGAACGTATACGTTAAACGATCCTCCGGCTGGAACGAGCGCCGACGCGTGGTATTGGGATCAGAGCCTCCGCGATTTCGGGCCCAAGTTTGTAGAAAGAGAGTTTAACGATCGGATCATTCTTTCAAATAAAGCCGGTGACGGGCTTAAAATGGAAACGAGCAAGATCGCAGATCCTTATGTTATGGAACAGTATCCCAATGTAATTTTTACTTCCGCCGAGACAACGGAACTTGCCACAATCGGAACGGATATATCGACTTATATCAGCCAGATGCAGGCTAAATGGGTAACACAGGGCGGTATTTTGGGAGAATGGGAATCATATATTAACAGGCTCAATCAAATGGGTTTGCAGCGTTTTATTAAGATTAAAATAGACGCGTATAACAGGTTTAAGGCGCAGTAAATATGGCAAAAAATACCGATACTTCGCTGCGTAATCAGGTTTTATATTCAATATATATCCGCAATCATACTTCAGAAGGCACTTTTAAAGCGTTGATTGCGGATTTAGACAGAATAAAATCTCTTGGAACGGATTATATTTGGCTGCTTCCAATTCATCCGATTGGAAAATTGAAAAGAAAAGGATCATTGGGCTGCCCTTACGCGATTCAGGATTACAGGAAAGTAAATCCCGAATACGGCAGTTTGGAAGATTTTACTTTGCTTGTAGATGAGATTCACAAGCGCGGGATGAAGTGCATTATTGACGTCGTTTACAATCACACGTCTCCCGATTCGTGGCTTGCCGAAAATCACGGCGAATGGTTTTATCACAAGGCGGACGGATCTTTCGGAAACAAAACGGGAGATTGGGGTGATGTTATCGATTTGGATTACAATAAAAATAAGCTGTGGGAATATCAGATTGAAACGCTTAAATACTGGGCAGGTATCGTTGACGGTTTCCGCTGTGACGTCGCCTCTCTTATCCCGCTTGATTTCTGGCTGAAAGCGCGTGAAGAAGTTTCTGCCGTAAGAAAAGACTGCCTTTGGTTAGCCGAATCTGTTGAGCCGGGATTTACAGCTTACAACCGCTTGATGCAGTTTACAAGTATTTCTGACTCGGAAATATTTGAAAGTTTTGATGTTAGTTACGATTATGATATTTTTCCGTGGTTTAAGGGTTATCTTGAAGGAAAAAACTCCCTTACCGATTACATCGAAAAAATAAACGAACAGGAGACAATATATCCTGTCAATTATGTTAAACTAAAATTCCTTGAAAACCACGATCGAAGCAGGGCGTGTTTTTTATTCCCCGATGAAAAAGTTTTGCGTAACTGGACTGCCTTCCTTTATTTTCAGAAGGGCATGACGATGATTTACGCAGGGCAGGAAAAGGGAAATATAAACCGCCCCGGTTTGTTTGACAAAGACCTTGTAGAATGGAACACAGGGGTAGATTTTTCGGATTATTTCTCAGCTCTGTATAAGATAAAAAAGGATCCGTTATTCGCAAATTCGTTTTTCAGCGTTAAATATCTTAAAAACGATATCGTGCTTGCCTCGCACGAGAGGGGCGGGCGGAAAATTTGCGGGGTATTCAGCCTCGCAGGACTGTCTTCTGTCGTTTCGGTTGATCTTCCCGGCGGCGTTTTTACGAACCTTCTTAACGAAAGCGCGTTCAGTATCGAAGACGGAAACCTAAGCTGTACGGGTTATCCCGTTATCTTTGAATGTTCGCGGGAAGTGCCGGCTTAAATATGAAAAAACTCCCGACGGAATGGAAAATACCACAGCGTCCTGTCAGTCCCGCCAAAGCAGGCGTGAAGGGCAAAAAGTGGCGCATAACAGTCCTTACAGAGAGCCTTCTCCGCCTTGAATACGCGAAAGACGGGTTATTTGAAGACAGAGCTACTCAATTTGCCCTTAACAGGGATTTTACTGAGGGAACAAACCCTCAAAAAAACTGCTTTCATTTTAAAGAAACCGATGAAGCGCTTGAAATCAGCACGAGCGCGTTAAATCTGCGCTATGATAAAAAGCCTTTTTCAAAAGAGGGATTAAGCGTAACATTAAAAGAAAACGGCTTTACATGGCATTACGGCGACATCATTGAAAATCTCGGCGGAACTGTCCGTACCCTTGACAGAGCGGACGGCAGCGTACCGCTTGACGCGGGCCTGCTTTCACGTAACGGCATAACGGTAGTAGACGACAGCCTGTCCCTCGCTCTGGATGAAGACGGCTGGCCGGGGCAGCGCGCTGAAGGCGGTATCGATCTTTACGTATTCGCTTACGGAAAAAATTACCGTTTGTGTATCAAAGACTTTTATCATCTGACGGGAGCTGTGCCGCTCTTGCCCCGTTACGCTCTTGGAAACTGGTGGAGCCGCTTTCGCCGCTATTCGGAGGATTCTTACAAGGAACTGATTGAACGTTTTCAAAAGGAGCAAATCCCGTTTTCGGTTTCTGTCCTTGATATGGACTGGCATATTACAAATGTCGATCCCGCTCTGGGAGGAGGCTGGACGGGCTTTACATGGAACAGGGAATTATTCCCCGATCCAAAACGTTTCCTCGCGTGGCTTCACGGAAAAAATATGCGCGTAACGCTGAACCTGCATCCCGCGGACGGAATCAGATCCCATGAAGAAGCGTACAAAAGAATTGCGGCGCGCCTTGGAATAGAAGGCGGAAATCCCGCTGTCTTTGACGCGGCTGACCATGATTTCTTGCAAGCCTACTTTGAAGAGGTTTTGCGCCCGCTCGAAAATGAAGGCGTCGATTTCTGGTGGATAGACTGGCAGCAGGGGACGAATACGAACATTCCCGGACTTGATCCGCTGTGGGTTCTCAATCATTTTCACTATCTTGACAGCTCCCGCGGGGAAAAGCGCGCTCTGATTTTTTCGCGTTACGCGGGGCTTGGAAGCCATCGTTACACGATAGGTTTTTCAGGCGACACGATAGTCTCATGGGCATCCCTTGATTTCCAGCCGTATTTTACATCAACGGCTTCTAACGCGGGCTATCCCTGGTGGAGCCACGACATAGGCGGGCACATGGGAGGTATCCGCGACGACGAGCTTTCTGTCCGCTGGGTTCAATTGGGAGTTTTTTCTCCGATCAACCGTCTGCACAGTAATTCAAATCAGTTTAACAGCAAAGAGCCCTGGCACTTTAATAAAATAGCGCAGACTATAATTACGGAATTTCTTCGTCTGCGCCATCGGCTGATTCCGTATCTTTATACAATGAACCGCCGCACAAACCGCGAAGGAGAGCCGCTAATTCAGCCTCTTTATTACGCGGAACCTGAAAATGAAAATGCTTATCAGGCGCCGAATGAATTTTACTTCGGCTCTGAAATGATTGTTTGTCCCATGACAACTCCCATCGACAGGACAGCGCAGGTTTCCTCTTTTAACGCATGGATTCCACCGGGCATTTGGATCGATTTTTTCAACGGCTGCGTCTACTCAAGCGAAAAGGGGAGAATGTTTGCCCTCAACCGCGGATTGGAATACATTCCTGTTCTTGTAAAAGCAGGCGGAATAATTCCCCTTGCAGTAAATGATGTTTTTACCAATTCACCCGATAATCCAGAATTTTTTGACATAATGATATTCGCGGGCGCAAACGGAAAATTCAGTCTTTGGGAAGACAGCGGAGATTCTAACAACGATAATGACGATGACTGGGCTTTAACAGAATTCATACTAAACTGGGATGAGGGAAAGTTTCTTGTATCTCCCGCGCGTGGAAATCTTTCTGTAATTCCTGAAAATCGCGCATGGAATCTGCATTTCTGCGGTTTTGCGGATACTGAGATTGAAATATTTGTTGATGATAAAAATATTCCGGCGCAAAAAGTTTATGACGTAAAATTGAAACGTTTATCTGTTTCAATCGGGCCTTTATCCGCCGTTGCAGGAATTACTGTTGAACTTAAAAAGTGCGGGACTGCTAAAAATGACGTTTACGCCATGCTCTTTGAATTTCTGGATAATGCATGGATTGATTTCGAACTAAAGCAGCGCGTGTTTGACCGCCTTCGGGATTGTTCTTCTCTTAAATCGCTTGAAATTTCCCCCGCTCTTTTTTCAGGTATTAACGAAATTCTTTTCGCGGAATAGAATAGGATCAGTTTTTTAAAGGGGGGAGTTTATAAATAAGCGCATGGCAAATTATCAAATAAAGAGAATTTTTTATTCGCTGTTGATTGGTTTTTTCTTCTCTGTCCTGACTGCCTGTCCAATGGCAGACCCGGAAGATGAGCCGTACAATCCCGAAGATGACGAGCCGTACGGTCAAAAAGGCGCGTTAATGCCTTTCGTCACTTATGAAGCTGAAAACGCGTTTTATACCGGAGAAAAATTATCAGGCAAAACCTACCGCACACCTGAAGGTGAAGCGTCGGGTAAAGCCGCCGTCAGATTGACAGGGTATGGTCAATATGTTGAATTTACCCTTACAGAGCCGGCAAACGCTTTGGTTTTCAGGTACGCGATGCCTGATACCGACGGAAGGGGACAATGGGGTACGCTTAATATATATGCGAACGGCAGTGAAATACTCGAAGTCATAACAAGCTCAAGACATGCAGCCATTTACGGCAGCTGGCCGTATACTAACGCTCAGGTTCCGAACAGGCGCATACGTTTTTACGATGACGCCCGCTTGTTGTTAGGTGAAACTTATCCCGCGGGGACAAAGATTACAATAAAAAAAGAAGATGATGTTGACTGGTATGTAATCGACCTTGCCGAATTTGAAACAGCGCCTGAACCGCTTTCCCAGCCTGCCAATTCAGTTTCAATCACGGATTACGGCGCTGTAGGAGACGGTATTTACAATTGCAGAACAGCGCTGTCAAACGCCGTCAATACCGCGAAAAGCGCCGGGAAGAGCGTCTGGATACCGCCCGGAACTTTCAGGATGGACGGAACCGGAAATATAAATGTAAACGGCGTTAAGATTTACGGAGCGGGAATATGGCACTCTAATCTTACAGGCGGCCCGTACTTCAGAGTCTCAGGCGTCAATAATCATTTTAAAGATTTTTCTATTTTGGGAGATGTGACGGAGCGTGTGGACAGTAACCGTCATTGCGGCTTTGAGCCTCATAATACGACGGGAGATTTATACGAGAATCTTTGGATTGAACATACAAAATGCGGTTTTTGGGCTGTCAATATACGTAACGCGGTAATCAGAAATAATCGTATCAGAAATATTTTTGCCGACGGAATAAATCTGGCTTCAAACTCAGGTAATAATCTTATCGAAAATAACGATCTTAGAAACACAGGTGATGACGGTATCGCCATTAACTCTGAAAACGGAAATCATAATACAAATAATACTGTTTATAAAAACACTGTCCGCCTGACATACCATGCAAGCCTTCTTGCGGTTTACGGAGGCGGCGGAAACATTTTGCGCAGTAATCTTTTATGCGATACAATCGCTTTTGGATCCGCGATTAATATCAGCTCCCGTTTCAATCCGCAGGGGTACAGCGGAACAACGGCTGTTTCAGGAAATATCGCTTACAGGACTGGAAGCTCTGCTGTCAATACCGAGCTGAATAAAACAAACGGCGCGATATGGGTTGTAGCCTGGGATAAGGATTTTGGCGGCGGAACGATAAACATTACCGGCAATCGTCTTATTGACTGCCTTAATGACGGTATAACCATTGACGGCAGAAACGCTGTCAATAATTCAGTTAATTTTATCAACAATAGTATTGAAGGAGCTAATGGTTACGGCGTCCTGATTCACAGCGGTAATGTCACAGGCAGCGCCAAGTTTAACTACACAAGTGTTAAGGATGCCTCAAGCGGAGTTTTCAGGAACAACAGAGGTTCGTTATTTAGGGTCAGCGGCTCTGAAAACAGCTGGTAATTTGCCGGCGAAAACAAGCCGGAAATTCAGAAAAACCTCATTTACCATTTTAAGAAATAACGGTATAATGTAATAAATTTTAGGAGAATACAATATGGAAAATTTGTCTGTTAATAAAAGGCTGCTTGGAGCCGCAATTCCGGTCGGCGCCTTGCGAACTAAAAACGGGATTGGAGCCGGTGAGTTCTACGATTTGTGTGATTTTGCCGCTCTTTGTAAAAAGATGAAAGCGGGGCTCATTCAGATTTTGCCTGTGAATGATACAGGGTATGAGAGCTCTCCGTATGCGAGCCTTTCGGCGTTCGCTCTTCATCCATTGTATCTTAGAATCGAAGAACTGGATGAATTCAACAAAGCTGATACTACAGTTAAAAAAATGATAAAGACGGCAAGAGAAAAATTTGAAAGCAAAAAACGTTTTTCCCACTATTTGGTTTTAAAAGAAAAAATTAATATTTTCAGGACTATCTACAAAAATAATAAAACTGAAATTGAAAAAAGCGCTAAAAACGGAAACCTTGCCGGATGGATAAAACAGAATTTGTGGGTTAAAGAATATGCCGTTTACCGCAGGCTAAAAGAATCAAACGAAGAAAAATCATGGAAGGAATGGAAAGAATACGTCAATGTCAGCGCGGCGGATATTGAAAAATTGTGGAATGACGCAGGTCTTTGGGAAGAGCACGTTTTCTGGGCGTGGCTTCAGATGGCTCTTGATAAACAATTTTCCGCCGTCGCGAAAAAACTTGAGGAAGCGGGAATTGTTCTTGAAGGCGATTTGCCGATCATGATGAACGAGGATAGCTGCGATGTATGGGCTCATCCTGAATTGTTCAATCAGGAACTTTCCGCGGGCGCGCCGCCTGATATGTACAGCCCTGACGGACAGAATTGGGGCTTTCCGATTTATAATTGGGACATGCACGAGAAAGACAATTTTG
>Ga0209755_10008407_pt1 | contig 11047 bp, 7 predicted proteins | sample TergutCo191P1_FD_187301 | JGI IMG/M metagenome (GOLD analysis project Ga0209755, IMG submission 187301) | Cornitermes sp. P1 segment gut microbial communities from Petit-Saut dam, French Guiana - Co191P1 (SPAdes) (version 2) | ecosystem: Host-associated > Arthropoda: Insects > Digestive system >... | reverse complement strand
CTCTTATGTACCTTTCGCGGGCATCGAGGTCTCTTAGCGCTTTTTCACGGCGCTCGGCTTGGTCTCTCGCTTTTTCGTCGGCGGAGAGTTCTATCAGTTTTACTGCCGCGTTCTTTACTTGCGGGTTTCTTTCAGCTATCATGCTTAACTCCTCCTCGTTTTCAACGTCAATGAATTTCGCCCAGTCGTATAATTTCGTGCCGTCCGCCTTTTCGGGCACTTTTGAAAGTTCAAGAGTGTGTATTTCTATTATATCACTGAATTCGATTTTTGCGTCAATATCGTAAAGGGTAAATCTGTGTGAATATTTTGCGCTGTTTTTTATCAGCCTGTCTCTTGTTATGATGATGCTGATTACTTGATTTATTTTACTGTATCTGTCGCTTTTTTCTAATTGTTCTGTTATCATCCTCGCGTCATAAAAAACAACACGCTCGCGCATTTCAGCCATGATTTTCAATTGGATTTCAATGTGAACTATTTTTCCACTTTTCGTGCGAAGTTTTACGTCAATGACAGCGGCTTTGTCTTTGATGTACTCAGGCAGAAGATGGGGGTCTAAGATATTGATTTCGTAATATTCATCGTCAGGAAGTTTTAGAATTGATTTGAGGAAAGCGATCAGCGAGTCTTGATTTCTTTTATCAGCGAAGAACATACGGAAGACCGCGTCGTTTTTTACATGCAGCAATTTTTTATCAGCCATTTTTTTCTCCTTAAGGGAGCTGTCCCCTGACAGCGTATAGTCAACGCTGTCTAATAGATTTGAGTTTTCAAAAACAAGAAAACTACTAGCTATTAATGGGTTGCGTATGCATGGCGCTTGACTGAAAATGAATTTTTATTGAAAAAAGCAAAAAACCGCCCCTCGCAGGACGATTTGTAAATTTTAAATGAACTACGCTACATCTGGTGTACCAAATATGGGTGGCTGCTATCTTTGCGGTACCTGATACACACAATTATTTAGTATTTATTTTTTCAGGGCTTTTAACATCAGCGTTTTTGTTCTTTTTCAAGCTGGTTTTTTCTGAGCATTTTATTAAGAATACGATATAAATCGTTACGATCATCGGGAGGGAGAGATAATATATCTTTAAATTTTTTTATACTTCTGGAATCAATGTTTGATAAGTCAGTTTCCGTATTCAATTCATTTACGCGATTTTTAAAAAGAAAGTAAACCGGAATATTCAAAGCATCTGCCAAGGATTGCAATCTGTCGGCGGTAGGTATCATTCCTTCTCTTTCATAATGACTTATCATTGTTCTGCTAATACCGCTTAACGCCGCTAAATCACACTGAGAATGTCCCAATTTTTTTCTGAAATAGACGATATTTTCCGAAAAAATACTGGATATGTTCTTTTCTTCCATAGATCAATAATAAGTCAATGTATATAAAAGACCAAAATACGGTCATTTTATATTTTATGTTATTCACTTAAATTGACATATTTTTCACGTAAAACGCCTTGTGTTCTTCAAATTGAACCATTTTAATATTTTTTAATTTAAAATTTTAATAAAAATACAGTTGACACAATGTTCATAATATGGTCATATAAATAATATAATGGCTCTTGACGTGGTCTAGGGCGAATTCATCTTATTAAGGAGTAATAAATGAAAAATTTACGAAAATTTTTAATGTTATTGTTAGCTGTTGGGCTGATACTTGGCTTTGCCGGGTGTCCGCTTGATGACGGTAAAGAACAGGAACAACAGCAGACAGGAGATACATATGCCCAATATTATCAAGGCAGTTTTAGAAGCAATAATCAAGGTATAACAACAATTATAAACAATACTGCCTTTGACATGCTTTTATTTGATGGAGAATATCTCCTCAAAGATAAGATAATCGGGGGCGTAAAAGCGGGAAGTAGCAGCACTACCATCAATTTTTCAAATGAAGGTAACTTTAATGTCGGCGGTTATAAACTTTTGCGTGCAGTTAGGCAGAGTGTTTACGAAGCAGAGGGAAATCAATCAAAAGTTGATCATTATGTCGTGGTGTCTTACAGAAAAAACAATCCCACTACCGCAAGTATTGTTTCTACAACATCCGGCGATTACGGATACACAGTTCATAATATGAACTCAATTTACAGCCTCCAGCTAAGGGAAAATTCGCGTGATGGCAGAGTAGTTGCTTTTTTGTCGGGAGGACAGCAGAACGTAATTATAAAATCAACTTCCGCAGATCCAATAACGCTTTTTCCTGTCTGGATAGGTTTTAGTACCCAGACAATGGAAATTGTTGAGTTCGCGCCTACAGAGCCTTTTACCACACAGTCAATTGCGCCGCAGAGTAGTATTCCTTATCCAACGTTAAGATTTCCTTCAGCGGTAAATAATCAGCCCGTTGCATTCCCCGTTAAAGCGCCGACTGCAGTTGTCAGGGTTATGAATACTTTTAGCTATATGGCGTATTTAAGAAGCTCTACTCAGCCATATCAGGGAATAGGAGCGCCTGTTTCATCATTTGGAACACCCATCAATCCGGGTGACTGGAGAACCTACAATGTGGAATCAGCGGGAGGAATGGGGACAAATTTAAACATCTATCTTTCTGACGGAAATGTTACAGTTCCTGTCAGGTTTGAGGGACAGGATGCAATGCCTGTTCTTCAAGACGGTTATTTTTATCATATCAGTTTTGAACATATTACAGGACAGCCTATCACGGAAGCTGCAAGTTATAAAGCAATTCTTTCACAAATAGGCGAGATAGATACAGGTAACGTAATTCAACAAGTGAAATAATTTTAAATAATGTTTACCGCATTACGACTTCACCGGTTGTGGAGCGGTAATTGATTTCCATACTGTAAAAAGCGGATAGCTTTTACTTTAAAGGAGGAACACTTACGTGAATAATTTTTTAAGACAGGTTTGTTTTTTTCTTCTTTTTATATTTTTATTTATTTCCTGCGAAAATGATTCAGGAGATGATAATATTGAAAAAATTAAAACTGGAAGAATTACTTTCGTTAATGAATCTAGTTATAGATTAATGGTTAGACGAGATTCTATTATAGGATCTGTTATTACTGAAATGCTTGCAAGTGATTTTTCTAAAACTGTCGATGTTAGGGTTAGTGATAACAACTGGCTTGGTACTACTTTCACAATAGAATATTTAGTAACATTACCAAGTGAAATACTCTATGACTCTGACAGTACAGAAGTATATGCAAGTGGTTTTGATATAAATGTACAAATAAATAGGGTAGTAGAAGAAAATAAAACAATTCAAATTATAATTCCGCAACCTCAAAACCTAGAATCAAATTCTTCATTTATTTCAATAAAGAATACTTCTAATTTACCTGGTACGTTTTGTCATTATGGACAATCAATATTACAAATCAATAGTAATTTAGTTCCAATTACTTCAGGAAAAACAGGTATTTTTTTATTAAATAATATTGCAATGGGAGGAATTCCTTTAAACGGAAGCTATGACTTTACAAATTTGTCTGTCATCTCAGGTTCAAGTAGTATATTGGTACCTAACCTGACGGCAAGAAATGGTATTATATATAGATTTACATTTAATGGTAGCACGGTTGTTAAAGATGGTGAAATTTCTATTGTATATTAAGGAGCATACAAAATGAATAAATATTTAACACTATTTGCAATTTTCGCTCTTGTTTTTACAGGGTGCGAAGAACCGTCGGATGAAAGTACAAAGTCTGAAGATAATAAAACAAAACTTACTATAAACAACCAGTCTGATATTAATATAATAAACGTACATTATGCTTCTGTTGATTTTGAATCAATCGGTAAAGGTGAAAAAATTACTAAAGAAGTAGAAGCAGGTGTAAAATACATATATTTTTCGTTTAAAATAAATAATGAAACAATCGACTGCAAAACAGAAGCATGGAATTGCGAGGAAAAGAAAACAACCCCATTTAACCTTACTAACTTTACTGCAATAACGAGTAATGAAAAAGTAAATACGCTAAAAAATCTCCATAATATTTTATCTGCTTTTCCTGATAATTTACGCATTGATGATGAAAAAGACAACAGTATTAGTATCAAATGGAACGATGTTACAGGAGCAAATGGTTATAATATTTACCGTTCAACGAATCAAAATGGTATTTATTTAAAATTAAATCCAAATCCATTAACCGAAAGTACATATATTGATACAACAGTTTCTCCCAGTGTTGTGTATTGGTACACAGTTACATCAGTAATGAATGAAATGGAAACAGTAAAAGCGATTGCAATTTCCGCAACTACGCTCTTGCCTGCGGTAAACGGTATTTCAATATCTTCTTCTACTGATACCACAATTATTCTAGCGTGGAATACAATAATAGGCGCAGCTTCTTATAATATTTACAGAGCAGCTACAATAAATGGAGCATATATAAAAGTAAATACAAATATAGTTACAGGAACAAGCTATACAGATACAGGGTTAGCTTCATCAACAACTTACTACTATTACATACGCGCTGTTTCCGGCGGAATTGAGGGAGCAAAATCAGAACCATCCATAATGGGTAAAACAATGGCAGCTGCTCCAACAGGAGTTAGCGCTTCAGCTATTTCTGCCTCAAGTATAAATATATCATGGAATCCCGTTTCCAGTGCATTAAATTATAAAATATATTATGAACAAGGAACATCAACGAATAAAATATTATTGGAACAGGTTACAGGAACATCGTATACACATACCGGATTATTAAGCAATACAAGTTATCGTTATTATATAATAGCAACTAACAGTGAGGGAGACAGCGCTTATTCAAACGCAGCTTCAGCGACAACGCTTCCCGCTGCTCCAGCCGGAATTAGTGCAACAGTTCTTTCAACGAGCAGTATCAGTATATCGTGGAATCCGGTATCAGGAGCAACATACAGAGTATATTATGCTGTGGGCAGTTCTACCGGGACAAAAATGCTGGCAAGCAGCACAGTAAACGGAACATCATATACACATAATGGTTTATCGGATAATACAGAATATTATTATTTTATTACATCAGTTATTGATGGACGGGAAAGCGAGCATTCTGTATATGCTCAGGGACAAACATTACCAAAAACACCGCAAATAGTTATAAAACAAGGTTCATCAACAATTAATCCTAACGGTCAATATAATTATGATCCAGTTTTGATTAATAATTCATTTGATGTTACTTTTACAATTTCGAATGCCGGTGATGCAAACTTAACATTTACAACAGTAACCAATAATCGAATTAATCTTGCAGATAACAGCGGTAATCATTTTATTTTGATGACGCAGCCTGCAAGTACAGCGTCAATCGCTCCGGGCGGCTCAACCACATTTATGATACGTTTTAATCCAAAAATTGTTGGTACAAATCTTTCAGCTACAGTACAAATAAAATCAAATAGCCGTGATAATGCGGATTTTACATTTAGAATTGTTGGAAATGGAAGAACATATCAAATCGCAGATATAGGACCTGGAGGTGGATTTATATTTTCTGCTCAAGGAGGCATATTCAAGGAATGCAGTGGAGATATTGGTTTCACTAACTGGAATACAGCTATGACTACTGTTCAAAATTACAAAGGCGGCGGTTTTAGTGATTGGCGTCTTCCCGATCAGGATGAATTATGGTATGTGGGTGATATTCATGATGAATATAAATTAGGTAATTACTATGATGATTGGTATTGGTCTTCAGACAATAACGGTAATTATGCTGCTGTGTTGGATTTTGATACATGGGATTATGATGTATTTCAAAAGACTTCATTTGCAGGAGTAATTGCAGTTCGTGTTTTTACACTTAATTAATTATAAGGAGAATGCAAAATGAAGAAACCTTTAACATTAACTCATTTTACTATATCTAATCAGATAGCGCAAGGATCATACCAAATGTAAATATATTCCTACCCTGCCTCCACAAAAGGCAGCACCTCAACTTTATCATTAGGCGCAATCTTTAGCGTTATATGATTTTTCTCCGTTTGTATATGCGATTACGCTTCCGTAAAATAATTCTTGCATTTTATTTCTCCTTATTACAGACAGAACAATTTTCATTGCGTTTTATATCAATATGATCAAAACTCATGCGAAGACCGTCGTAGATTAAAAGTTTATTTTCTATCGGGTTAGGCAAACCCAGTAAATGCAAAAGAGCGGTGTTCGCTTCGATTGTTCCTATAACGCCCGCTGTTGTTCCAAGAACACCGGTATTATGTTTTTTTTGCGTTTCTTTTTTTTCTATGTCCTGCGGAAAAATACAATTAAGGCAGGGTGTATGCGGCGGATTGGAAAATAAAACGCAGCCGGAAAAGCCGTTAATGCCGCCGTCTATATAAGGAACGTGAAGTGCCACACACGTTCTATTTATTACAAAACGTGTTTCAAAAGAATCTGCCGCGCCAAGAACAATATCAAAACCGGAAAGAATTTCCTCTGCATTGTCATCGGTCAAATGAGTGTTAAAAGTTTTTATTTTGATTTCGTTATTTAATTTAGAAAGTTTTTCTTTTGCGGAATCTGTTTTGGGCTTTCCAACATCGCAGGTGTTATGTAAAAACTGACGGTTAAGGTTACTAAGAGCGGCCTTGTCAAAATCAACAAGCCCGATGCATCCGACACCGGCGGCGGCAAGATAAGTCAATGCGGGAGAGCCTAACCCACCGGCACCGATAACAATTACAGAAGAGACGGAAAGTTTTTTCTGACCTTCCTCTCCGATTTGTTCTATTAAAATTTGCCGCGAATAACGCCCATCGTTATCAACTTTCATTCTTTTAATCATCCTATATACAACTTCTTCATCAAGTTTGCTGTTCATGCTCGGAGTTTCAAAAAATCTTTTAGGAAGTTTGACGCTTTTCAAGGGCATGGCTTGGACAAACTTCCATACATACAGGTTCCCTGAAGCCGAGGCATTTTCTCATTTCTTTTGGTTGAAGTATTTTTGACATATTATCTCTATTTTAAAATTATACCATGCTGACATACTAGACACTACTATGCACAAAACGTAAAATATTCACATTAGGATGAATAATGCAAATTACTGATCTTGTAGCTAAGCTGGTTCTCCAGATTGGCATAATTCTATTTGCGGCACGCTTGTTCGGGCAGTTAGCAAAGAAGATAGGAATACCTTCAGTGCTGGGAGAACTATTAGCGGGTGTAATAATCGGGCCTTATGCGCTAGGCGGTATCGCCCTTCCTTTCTTTACTGACGGGGTTTTCCCGCTTGCCATGACTGAAACCCACACTCTTGCAGTCAGCCTTGAACTATACGCATTTGCAACTGTCGCTTCGATTGTATTGCTTTTTAATACCGGGCTTGAAACCAACCTTAGTTTATTTCTGCGTTATTGTGTTGCAGGAAGCATTATCGGTATAAGCGGAGCTTTGCTTTCTTTTGTTGCAGGAACATTCTGCGGTGTAATTATTTTTAATTCTTCTTTTTTTGATCCGCACTGTTTATTTTTAGGAGTGATAGCTTGCACCACCTCTGTCGGGATTACTGCGCGTACCCTTTCCGAGCGAAAAAAAATGGATTCCCCTGAAGGGGTGACAATGCTGACAGCGGCGGTTTTAGATGATGTTATTTGGATCATTCTGCTTGCAGTTGTTTTAGGAATAGTTTCCATTATGAGCGGGCAAACCGGTAACGGATTTTCCGCACAGTCTGTTTTATTTTTAGCGTTAAAAGTTTTCGGTATATGGTTAGGTGTAACAGCGCTTCTTTTAATTTGCGCAAGATTGCTCGCGTCATTTTTAAAAATCTTTAAAAACACTTTTGATTTTTCCGTACTCGCTCTCGGTCTTGCATTAATTCTTGCAGGTGTTCTTGAAACACATGGTTTGGCATTAATCATCGGCGCATATATCGCAGGCCTTGCGCTTTCAAAAACCGATATTGCCGCAATAATTCAAGAACGCATTTACGGGTTATACGAATTCTTTGTACCGATATTTTTCACCGTTATGGGTATGATGGTAAATATTAAAGCGGTAATATCCGCGCCTATTTTGATCTTCAGCGTAATATATACGTTAGCTGTCATTTTTGCAAAAATAATAGGCTGCGGCGGTCCTGCTCTCCTTTTGGGTTTTAACCGTACAGGAGCGCTCCGCATCGGAACGGGAATGATTCCCCGAGGAGAAGGCGCTCTTATCACCTGCGGCATAGGGCTTGCAACAGGTGTTTTGGATGTCAATCATTTTTCTGCAGCGATACTTATGATTTTTCTTACGATTGTCGCATCTCCCCCCTTGCTTGGGCTTGCTTTAAAAAAACCGAAACAAGGAACGCGAAAGCCGGTAAAAGATGATGACAGTATTCACGAAGTATGGGAATTTGAAAACGGCGAAATTACAAACCTTGTTATGGCAAATATTTTAAGCGAATTACGTAACGAAGATTTTTTTGTCCAAACAATGAACATTGACGAAGGGCTTTCTCAAGCGCGTAAAGATAAAATAACTTTATTTATTGCAGAAGAAGAAAAATCGATAACCATAACAACATCTAAAAAAGATATGCCCTTTGTAAGAAATCAAGTTTATGAAGTAATAGTAGAACTTTCGCATAACATTGAAAAATTAAAAAAATCCGCAGATACAGCGGAAATGAAAAAAGACCTTTTAAATTCCGATGCACGCACTTCAAAAGATCTTCTTGCACTTATAGACCCGCAGTTATTCAGTTTAGATTTAAAAAGTAAAACAAAAGAAGATGTGATCACGGAACTGGTAGATATACTTTATGAAGCGGATAAACTTTCTGACCGCGATGCAGTCTTAGCAGATGTACTTGAGAGGGAAAAAAGCATGAGTACCGGCATGGAGTTCGGCATCGCGCTTCCTCACGGAAAGACTGACGGAATTTTTGAGACTACGGTTGCAGTCGGTATAAGCAAAGCAGGAATTAATTTTGATTCATCAGACGGAGAACTGTCTCACCTTTTTATTTTGATAGTTTCACCAAAAAAATCTTACGGCCTTCATGTCCAGTTTCTTGCAGCGGTAGGTTCAATTCTTGGAAACGGAGCATTACGCGAATCTGTTATAAACGCTACGACACCGCAGGATGCAGTGGATTTTATTAGGAAAAAGAAAAGTATTGAAAAATAAAAAGCAACCGGCAAAAATTTTCTGCCTAAATTGTGAAAGAAATTTTAGTTTAGGATTTGCGTTTTAATCGCCTGTATTTTCTCTTATTAACAGTTTACAACCTGCTTCAACACTTTCCGCACCGCGCCGGAACCTGCCAGCATCTGCTTGAATAAATCTTCTATATAATTACCAAGCCCGATTTCGTAGAGGTTAACACCGAAATAAACAGGGTTTGATAAAATGGGTTTTAGCTTGTCTGTGAAAGGTCCTGTTTGCCCTAACGAAATGCCTGAAAGAGCGGCAGACAAAGTTTCAAAGTTTGGATCAGGGCTTACTTCAAAAGGTTTGCCTTTGTCATTGATACCCAGCAGGTAACGCAGCCAGCCTGCGAAGACAAGAGGGATAAGTTTTAGGTCTGCGAAATTTTTTCCTATTTCTTTATATGCTTTTAATGTCTCGCCGAAGCGGATTGGAATTTTTAGAGAAGTGTCCATTGCTATGCGTTGCGGGGCATCGGGCATGAATGGATTGGGGAGGCGTACGTTTATCACCTGATCTATAAAGTCACGCGGTTTGATGATGCCTGGATCTGTTACAACAGGCAGCCCTTCAATATAACCTACACCCTTGATTAATTTTACAAGGTATTCATCTTTCATTTCTTCACTGATGCGCGTGTAACCTAACAGGCAGCCGAAAACAGCGAGGCTTGTGTGCAGCGGGTTTAGGCAAGTGCAGACTTTCATTTTTTCCACTCTGTCCACAGTTTCTTTATTTGTAAATAGAACGCCCGCTTTTTCCAGAGCGGGTCTTCCATTTGGGAAAATATCTTCAATGACGAGGTACTGGGTTTCCTCGGCATTTACAAAAGGAGCGATGTAGGTATTTTTTTCAGTGACAAAACCCTGCATACCTTCAAGCCCTGATGATGAGAGCATTTCACGAACGCTGTCATCAGGGCGCGGAGTTATTTTATCGATCATTGACCAAGGGAAGGACACTTTGCTTTTATCGCGGATATAATTTAAAAAGCTTGCATCAGCGGCGTTATTTTCCACCCAGCCTTTTGCGATTGCATCCATTGCCGCAAAGAGGATGTCACCGTTATGCGAACAATTATCCATGCTGACCATTGCGATGGGAAGCGCGCCGTTGATATATCGTTCATATAGAAGACAAGCGATACGCCCTAAATAACTTTTCGGTGAAACGGACTTTTCTAAAGAACCGTGCGTTTCTGACGAACCGTGCGTTTCTGACGAACCGGGTCCTGTTTTAAGATCGTCAGCCAGATCGGGAAAAAGTTTCCCGTCCCTTCCTGTCAAGCTATAACCTTTTTCAGTGATCGTAAAACTTGCCATTTGCAAAGAAGGCGCTTTAAAAATTTTTTTAAGAGAAGCAAGTTCTCTGTCCATCCGCAAAGCGGAAGCGAAGGATGCGATAACTTGTTTGTCAGTGCTTCCGTCAGATTTTAATGTAACAAGGATAGATAAATTATCAAAATCTTTAAAACTTTTATCGATGATTTCACCGTCATAACCTTCCGCAACAACTATCCCCGTTGATTCGATCCCGTCATCAAGAAGCCGCTGCATCATCGCCGCAGGAAAAGCGCGAAAAATATTCCCCGCTCCGAAGTGCACCCACTTAGGCGCCGCTTTTGTAGAAGCGATCATTTTTTCACGATCAAAACGCGGCAGAGTGATGCCCGCTTTTTTCCAAAAGGCGGTGTCTTTTAACGCTTCGGCAGATAGTTTCATTTAGTTTCTCCTTTTTTTATTTTAATTGTTCCTGTAAACTTTTTCAAATAGTATATCAATCCGCATATGGAGTTATAACAGAGAGTTAACAATCAGCGGGTCTGCGGGCGGTAAACGCCTCCCTTTCCTCGATAGTAAACACTCGGACGGGAGTCGTTTTCCGCCCGCAGACCCG
>Ga0209755_10008406_pt1 | contig 11048 bp, 9 predicted proteins | sample TergutCo191P1_FD_187301 | JGI IMG/M metagenome (GOLD analysis project Ga0209755, IMG submission 187301) | Cornitermes sp. P1 segment gut microbial communities from Petit-Saut dam, French Guiana - Co191P1 (SPAdes) (version 2) | ecosystem: Host-associated > Arthropoda: Insects > Digestive system >... | reverse complement strand
GTGCTGAATTGGAAGTAACATGAATAATCACCACTGTTGAAATCAAATCTGACAATTTGGGCCCTTCCTTTGCTTTTTGTAATAATAACAGTATGCCCTTGTGTTTACCTCAAATGTCTTTTATACATTCCACAAAATCTGTGAAACTTTCCTTGAATTTTGAGTGGTTCAGAGTCCTGCCTGTGCTCCATTACTGATGTTTCAAAGTACCTTCTAACATATTAAATGTACATACAACATCACAGATGTCTGCTTTTGACAGTAATTCAGATTTGAAGTTATTATTTGTGGTGTAGGTAACATATCTGAGAGTTCGTTCCATATACTGCTGCTTCCCACAGTCGCAATGTTGCCATATCAACATTTTAATTCTTGTAATGTTTGTTGCACAGGACTGAAGAATACCTTGTTTAACAAGTGTTTGGTGCAGGACACTTGGATGATTGGAGCTGGAGGTACATTCGTACTGGTGTGCATGTGGTTGTATACTGGCTCACTGTTTGTCACCATCATGACGGTCATTGCGATTGTCTTCTCGCTCGGGATCTCATACTTCATGTACACCCTCGTCTTTGAGCTAAATTTCTTCCCCTTTATGAATCTCCTGGCAACTGTTGTAGCAATTGGTAAGTGACTGCTGTATGTAGTACAGCTGATGTCCAGTCTGATGAATTTTATTGAATATATGTTTAATTATAATACAGTGCTTGAATTTGGAAGAAAGCCAGGTAGCTGAATCCATTCAGCCTTAGACTGCAGTATGGTTTGTGCTGTCACTGGGCCAGTTTGGGTTCAGTCCATGTCAGATTATGGTGGAAGAAATAACAGATTTTTCTCCAAAGACTTAAGTTCTTATCCGTTATCATTCCCCGCATGCTGCTTACTCAGCTTCCATTGTGGGCTGGTGCTTTAGGCCTGTTTGAGACCACAGTAGTAAGGGTCTCTCCCCATTTATACAACTTACTAATGAGACTTGAATATAATGAATGTATGTGAAGTTAGATATATGCCATGCTCATTGGTTACTCAAAAAGCAGTTTTTTCTTTGTTGCAGGTATTGGTGCAGATGATGCATTTATCTTCTGTAAGGTGTGGCAATGTGCTAAGGCTGAGAAGAACAGTGGAAGTTTGGTGAAACTGGTACATGACACACTCAGACATGCTACGATGTCCATGTTTGTAACGTCCCTCACCACAGCGGCTGCATTCTATGCTTCTTTCATCAGTTCCATAACTGCCATTGGCTGTTTCAGGTTACTATAGTTTTGTTATCCAGCCAGTAGACCTGTATATAAAAATGTCACTCCAATTTCATACCAATGTCTGCCTGACGGTGGCTATGTATTTTAACCGAAACTTTTAGCTGATTTGCGTAAGAAATAAATGGTTGTGTGTACACTGAATATTTTGTTCCTTTAATTGGGCAGAGCATTTGTTTTGTTTGCCAATCAGCTGTTGCTGTCACGGTACAAGTTACTTGCTCCTCGCCTTCCACTTGATAGTACCAGCCAATCAGACTAACAAATGACTAATAGCACATAAAATAAATGCAAAGGTAAAGCTGTCCCTGTCCACACCAGGAAGACATAGAAGGGGAGTAGATGTGTAGCTCCATTCATTCTAAACCTCGGTGATAAATGTAGGCAAGCGGTCAGCATAACGCCTTAGCCGTTTTAACTCTGGGAAGATTCCCCGGAGCCAGTCTGGATGTTTTGGAGAAGAGGAAAATCTCCCCTGCAGAGATTCAAATAACAGATGTCCAACCCATACCCCATGCAGTGTACCAACTGTGCTGTTCTGGCTTCTGCATTCAATAAAAGTTATGATGTGCTGGGCATGCAGTTTCAGCAGGTGGAAACAGGAAATGCCTACAGAATTTTAGTGGAAACACTGAAAGCACATGAAGATATAAGTAAAATGGATTGTACTTTTGTTGCAAAGTGAATTGGATTGAGCAGGATCAGGATTGTGCCCAATGATGGCCTTTGGTTTTGGCACTGTTGAGCATTAAAAGTAGGTCAGTCACAGCAAAGGAAAGAGAAATACAATCAGACCCAATATTGTGCCCCCTCTATGCCATGATCATTGTTAGTCTTAGACTTTGTAGGCTCTTTATGCATGTAGTCTTGAGTTGAAATTCTGTCATTTTTCCACTGTTATGTAAGAAGGTGTTCCTGCAGAAATTCATGGCATGCATATTCAATAGAATTGTTATTTAAACATGTTCTTCAAGATAGTGGTGAACGAAGTCTATAATGTATGTGAGTGGATAGATGTTAAGTTTATGTGCTAGCTTCATCCAATTATTTTTTAATACCATCTGCCATCAGTAATGTAGTTGGTGTGCTGATCTGTAGCTTGTTCAACTTTGAATGTCATAACATTGTTGTCAGGTATATAAAAAGGAGAATACCAAACAAAGATAAGGAGGAATTTCAGATAAATAGTAAAGACTATTTTTTATTGATTTTTAATACAGCTCTGTGGTTAAAACAGCACTGTTAAATAACCTTACAATTAATGAGACTATGAAGTTTGAGAAGTTTTTTCTTTGATACACAGGATTTTAGCAGTATATTCTTTTTTATCTGGAAACTGCATAGATTAATGAATTGGCAAGAGAGAGAATGTATAACTGGGATAATAGAAGTTTGAGGACACTGTCCCCAGTATTTGGTTGTTCTCAGTTTCTCCACTGAGCAGTTAAGATGATTTTGTTTAGTGTCCCAAGAATTAAACAAAATGACACTAAGAACATTTCACTGCATCTTATTTCAGTGTGTTTGCTGGCACAGCAACTCTGGCAAATTTTGCACTAATGGTGACATGGCTGCCAGCAGCTGTGGTGGTATCTGAAAGATGGTGTTGCCCACCAGTGGTACCACCTCAATGGTTTGTGTGGGACAGCAAGTTGCGGCCTGCTCGCATCGCTGCAGACCAGGCTCGTGTAATATTGGACAAGTTCCTTGTGCAGGCTGTCCTCACATTGCGGTATCTGTGGCTGTGTGTTCTTGGGGGAGCAGCACTTGGAAGTGTAGCCATTGTGTTCTACTATCCACACTTCCAACTGCCAGATTCGAGAGACTTCCAGCTATATGATAGTCGGCATCCATTTGAGCGCTATGATCTGGTCTACAGGGATAAGTTTTTGTTTGAACGGCTTAAGATGGTAATAGTTTCCTCTGTTCTTAAACTTTCAGTATTTTAAGGTGGGGTGCTCAAATTTTCCAAATATCTGGAGTTCACTAAAAAATTCTAAGTGGCAGATGGGTGACATGAAACAGGTTCCATACAGAGAACCCATAAATATTAGGCACCAGTCTACAAAATTTAGTTTATCTGGTGACTTGGCGCCTGTGATTTGTGCACCTCTGATTTAAGATGGTGTTCTGAGTACTGTACAGAAACATTTGTGTTGAGTTATTAGATGCATGGCAGGTCTGTCTGTCCTGACATTGACAAGAGTGATTTTAATCTCTGACATCATGATTTAGGTTCCTTGACCTATTTCTTTCCACAGTTTTTGTTTGTAGTGTTTTTTGCTGAGATAAATATTTGCGGTCTTCTTGTGTCTCATGTGCCATCCTCTTCTCAATCCATTATAATGAATGAAGATGACAGTGGTCACCGACTGATTCACTTGTTCTTATTTGCAGGGTGACAGCGATGATAGCCTCAGTGTCAAGTTGCCACTTCGATTTGTATGGGGCATTAAGCCAGTTGATAATGGTGATTATCTGGATCCTGGAAGGCGTGGCACCCTTATATTTGACGACACATTTGATGTGGCAGCTCCACAATCTCAGCGATGGCTCCTCCGATTTTGTCAACGCCTTAGGATGCAAAGCTTTTATCAGTCAATGCCGGGCCCCCTACTGCCAAACTGCTTCATCACATCCTTCAAAGCGTGGATGCAGCGGCGATGCAGAGACCCTTTGGACCATATTGATAGGACTCCCTGCTGTGAGAACTCGACGTTCCCTTACAAGCGCCGAGTCTTTGAGAAGTGCATAGTCCAAGCCATAGTGGACCTCTATGAAACCCCTTCTTACTTCTTGCCAGGTACAGCTGGACTCAAATTCTCACGTGAGAAACATCCTAAAGTACGTGCACTCATTGTTGAGTACGACAGCAATCACGCTTATTCACTTTCTTATTCCGACATGGATAATTTCTTCCGGCAGGTTGAGTCTTGGGCACGCAAAGAGCTTTCAGAAGCCCCGCCTGGTATGAGGAATGGTTGGTTTGTGAGTGATCTTGAATTCTATGACCTACAGCGCACATTGTCACATGATACTCTTCTGGCCATTGGTGTTTCTATGGGCATTGCCTTTGTTGTGTTGCTGTTGGTCACCCTGAACATACTCATTAGCTTGTATGCCATCCTTACAGTATCATGCATCATTTTTGTGACAGTTGCATTTCTCATATTGCTTGGATGGAAATTAAATGTCCTTGAATCTGTTGCCGTGTCAGTGGCCATTGGTCTGGCAGCTGACTTTAGCCTCCACTATGGAGTTCATTATCGGATGTGTCCAGGTGGTGGAGACAGGGAATCAGCTGTAACATATGCCATCTCCCGTATGGGTGGCCCCACAGCTATGGCAGCCCTGACAACAGCTGCAGCTGGTGCATTTATGCTTCCATCCACTGTGCTTGCCTATATTCAGATAGGGATCTTCCTGATAACTGTGATGTCTGTCAGCTGGGTATACTCCACCTTCTTCCTAGGCTCTCTGCTTCGAGTTGGTGGACCACAGCATGGGTTTGGTCAATTCTCATACCCTAATCTTCACAAAACTTGCTGCATCAATGGAGATGGAAGCAGTGGGGGTTCAAGTGCTGTTAACTGTGTAGACAAGATAGTTTATACCAATGTCCTGTCTGAGTCGACACTGTCAACGTCGAGTACAGTGTGTGCTTTACATCCAAGTGCAAGTGAGAGTCATGAACTAGAAGCTTTAAGTGCAAGAAATCACATCAACAGCTTCAGTCAGAGGCTTCGCCGGGCAGGCAGTCTCTCCGCAACATTACCATCATCATCTTCTGTGCCGCTAGTACCATGTACCACTACTCGTGAAGTTTCTGTACCTGCTGACCAATCACCTTCTGCAGCAAGTGCTACAACAATTGTCCTGGTGGATGATGCAGATGTGGATGCACGTCCCAGTATAGGGGATGCAACAGAAGAGCCTCTCATGAAGCCTTAGTGTCCACACAGTCTTGGTTCACTTGTACAGTATGTATCCAGGACAAAATGGGGGAAAGGGGGGGAAGAAAAAAAATGTTTTCTCAATGAGTAGTATGGCTAGGCTTTTTTGTCACATGTCATCATTGGAACGTAATCAGCATCATCAGCAGGTACACAACCCCTACATGTAGCTGTACCAGTTTACACATGAATATCGTATTATTCAGAAAATGAGATTTTTATATGCAACCAAATGTACTTACATAACCTCAGAGTGTCATATACAGTACAGATATGTCACACAAATCTGTTTATTTCATCTCTGAAAGCTGACAGTTGCCACAGTCATGCATATTTTGGACTTGGCTGCCTAATTTGATACAATAATGTAGTTTAGGGCAGAAGACATGCACAGGGCTGTGTTTTATCCCCTGCCTGTTTTAAAATGGCTGGAAAATTTAGAGTTACAAGTATATATTCCAGATAGTTCTATTGTATTTTTATTAAATTATTACAAACTTTCAAGAGATTTAGGGCAAGTTGTTTACATATGTTGCAAATGTCTATTAAGGTTTATGACGAATTAGATCATGATAAATCAGTTTTAGGTAATTTTTAATTAATAACATCATTTATATAAATTATGGCTTTTCATGGTGGCATACATTTAGATTATGGTCTTCTGGGTTGTGACACCTTGTGTTCCTGTCAGTTAATACCAATGTTTCAGATGAACGTGCTGCTTCCACTTTCAGAGTTGAACTACATGGTAATCCAGAAGCTCATAAATCTTGGAACCTCATTTATGCACAGAGACGGCAGAAGATAATGCATTTAAGAGTTAGTACAGATTCATGTAAATTGAGCAGAAGTGATGTTGACTTTGTGGTAGTAACAGAGATTGGACTGTGTCGGTTGTGTAAGTTTTTTGATGCTTTGCAACTATGAGCTGGACAGCTTGATCAGTATATTGATTAGCTGCAGGTTTGATTTATGGTGCCATGCTCTTTCTAGATGGGGGCTAAGTGAACCACCTGTCACACCAGACTTCAAGTTAATGACTGACCATCCTGTGCCACAAGCATAATTGCTTTCACAACTGTATTTCCACGGTCGCTATATACAGTTAGGGTTAAGTGCTGTAACACAGCATCAGCTTTGTCATTTACCCTATAGAGTTGAACTCAGTTATATTGGCACAAAAGGAACTCAATATTTGGTGTCATTATAAAAAAATGTTGTTCTAACCAAGGAGTATAATGTTAGGGTGAACAGTGAGGAATTAATTGGTACCACAGAATATCTGATGCTATAGACAAGGCATCATATAAACAGATTGCATTGTAACAGGTTTTACTGTGTTTTTACGAGCTCTTACACATGTAAACTGCCAAACTGACAAGGGTCCATATCACTGATTTCTTTCCTGTCATTTCCCTGAACTTTTCTTTAAGCCAGCCACTTCATATTGTATCCAATCAAATACCATGTATGCTGCTGTTACTTTAATGGGCAAAAACATGCACAGTGTACAGAGAAACATAGAAACGCTGTTAGTAACTAGTAAGGAGGTTGGTCTGGAAGTGACTACTGAGATAATTAAGCATGTTAGGTGTGTGTTCATGTCTTGTGAACACATTGTAAGTCATAACTGTACATAAATATAGCCAATAACTCCTTGGAATATATGGCAAAGTTCATATATTTTGGAGCAACACTAACAAATCAAAATTGCATGTATTAAGAAATTCAGAGCAGAGGAATTCAGGAACGCCTGGTAACATTCAGTCCAGAATGTTTTGTATTGCTGTTTGCATACTAAAATTATAGAAATTAAAAGATACAGATCTATAAGTTTGCCTGTTCTTTCATATTGGTGTGAAATGTGTTCTGTCATATTACAGGACAGACACAGTTTGAGGGTATTTTGAGAATATGGTGCTGAGGGAGATAAATGGGGCTACGTAAGAGGAAGTAACAGGTGACTGGATAAAACTGCATAATGTAGAGTTTCATATTAAGGAGATTAACTCAAGTAGGATGAAATGGGCAAATCATGTGGCATGAATGGGGAGAACAGAAATGCATACAGAGTTTCAATTTGGAAACCAGAAGAAATGAGAGCACTTGGAAGACCTATGTTTAGATGGAAGGGTAATATTAGAATGGAATTTAAATAAATATGTTAGTAGGGTGTGGACTGGATTAATCTGGATCAGGATAGACATGAATGGCAGGGTCTTATGAATACAGTAATGAAATTTTGGGTTCCATAAAATGTGGAGAATTGCTGGACAAACTGAGGAATTTTGATTCTCAAGAAGGACTCTGCCCCACGAAGTTAGTAAATCACTCAGCCAGTCTTTTGGTTAGTTATTGTATTAATTAGTTTCAATCAGATTCCACCAAAGAAAGCACATTTTCGCCCAGCTAACATTGTCATTAACAATCACATCAACACCAAATAAAATGCAGACATGTTGTGTTTTATGATCTTTAAGTTTACATTGCTTTTTGACATTAAGTTGGTGGGTTATGTGGTATGAGATGGTACAACAGGCAGACCCTGGGTGGTTTGTGCAGTGTTGTTAGCAATCTGCTCAGCCATCCAAAGCAATGTATAAATCGAATGAGAATGAAATGTATTGTCAGGAAGAAACAAGACAGAAATCCTTGCCGCTTTACCCATTTTAAGAGCACAAATTTTTAATATTTACTTGTTTGTGGGGAAACATTATGTAATTTCATCAGCCTTATGATGTGTGAACCAATGTGCACTGGCTTTTATAATCTGCCCATAGAGCAGTGACACTTGGACAATCACATTGCCAAAAGTCACTCTGTAAGACATTGTAAAATATGTATGAAAAGGCATTGCAAAAGGGAATTCGATTATTTCACAAATACTGCAGACAATCAGTACTGACCATACTACAAAAGCAAAGGGTATTATGTCATGGTGACAGCATGCAGAGAGCAGAGAATTCTCAAATGAATCCTGAACAAGGAACCGTAAACACACGTGCTCTTACTAATTGGTCTAATTCAGCATGAATTTGTTACCCTGATGGCAGTATGAAGAGACCCCCATGTTCCCTGTGTTCACTTGTTCGCATCCTTCTGAATAGTGAGAGAACTGATATGTTCCGAGATTACAGTCTCATGTGGTGTGACATCATTTGGTTTTGTAGATTGGTACTGACATTTGGGAGGACCCAGCAGCCTTCATCTTCAACCCTGAATATGGGGGTAGCCATTTCTTCAAACTACATGCTATCAAATCTCAGAAGACAGTAATCTTGACACCTGCTGCTGTAGAATTCAGATATCACATATTATGTTCCAATTACAGTGCTATTCATTTGATTTAGTCCTCAGATCATAAGCCAACTGTGTGCATTGTCTGGGGTTGCAGTACTCACAAAGCTTCAGGTTCCATAAATGCAGTTGCTTCCTTTACTTGCACAATGACTGTTCACTTCTCCAGGACTTGGCTTCATGGAGTTAGACTTCTGTTCTTGCATCTTGCACAGTTTACTGGTTTTTATGTCTGCAACACCTTGAAACTCGCTCTGTAACATGTGCATACATGTACTTTGGGATGCAGTTGCTGGTTTGTTTGCTGAAGGTGCCCAGATGAAATTCTAGGATAGTCCATTTGGGGCTTGTGATGGAAAAAGTGGCAATGAAACAGGTTTTTCTTTGAGAACTTTAGTGTTCCTCTGTTAGTTACCATTCTAACAGTGCTGTATACTTAGGCCAATTTGAGGCTGCAGTATCAAATGACACAGTCTCACCCCATTGCTACAAGCAGCTAAAGTCTCAGGCTTGTCTGTACAACATCTGATCCTTAGTCTTCCATTTTTAAAAACAGAGTATCACAGCAATTAAACAAGCACCTGAAACACTTCATTTTCATGAAAGAAATAACCTAAAGTTGTGTGTGAGACAGAGAGTGTGGGAGAGACAGCTTGTAAAGTGCAGGGTGTCTCTTTTAGTATGTTCCTGCACATGGTAACTTGTCATGGCATGTCCTGGCTGAGGCAGACTTTTATATGATAAAGCTGTCATGCTCAGGGTTGCAATAAAAAGGACACTCTATATCAAAGACTGTTTCATGCTGACTGGTTTAACTCTGTTGACATGGCAGTTCTTGTTATGTTGGCATCTAAAAGACCATACAGTTTTACTGTAGAATCCTCTACAGCATTCCTTAGTCCTGTGGTGCAAATGTGACATTTCTTCATTGAAATAGTTGTAGAGGGGTGAAACCACTGTAGTGATAATACCATAAGGTTAGTTTTTCAAGATTTCATTGCCATTGGAAATGGGATAATTTGTATTTCAGGAAATCACCACAAGGTACATATTTCAATCCAGAATTGTATTTACTTCAGTGATTTTGTCATTTTAAAAAGAAAAAGTTATCAGTTTTCCATTTTGATTAGACAGACACCTCCATGGCAACTGTGTGTAATGACACTTTTTTGAGTGATCAGCCATACGAAATTGAATTTCAGTCCAATGATTATGGAGACTGACTGTCTCCATAATCAGAAGTTATGTGATGAGTGACTTGTCTCTTTATTGTTTATGTACACATCTTGGAACCCAGTTCTTGGAATTGTAACTTAATGAGATTTTGCTGCTCACAGCCATCGTTATCTACATTAGACACACATAGACTCCTAGTTAGTGCCTCCATTTTCGAGGGTTTACCAGTTTTTGACCCACAATAGGGTCCAGTGGTCTGTTTTTATGGACACATTAATGAACCTAAAGGCTCCATAAGAGGAAGAGAAGTCTTAACCAGTTGAAAAACTATCACCTCTCCTCAGTATGTCTGCGTTATTCAGTCAGGTCATCTTATTGTCAGTGTTGGAGAGTCAAACCATGAAACAACGTACATCTTGCCTTGAAACTTTGATGAGAACTGTAAGAAAGTGTTGCAAAAATGTTACTGCTCTAAAATTTGTTCTGAATATTGTATGTACTTATTTCTAAAACTGTATGTATATTTTAATGTAGGGACAGTAGTCCCATCTGAAGTAATAATTTTCAATTGATGACACAAAAGAACAAAGAGGAAAAATGCAGTCTGTATGTTACTGATTACAATTGTACATAAGATTAAAAAAGTCTGCATTTTTCTGAAGCTAAAATTGTAACTTATTAGCTCTGTGTACAGTGTTCATACTCTATGTGTGCCAAAATAATAAACAGAACAGACAAGCTCTGATTGTTTGCCACAGCATTTAAATTGGCTTTGGGTAGTCAACAAAGCCTCCTGTTAAATAGTAAATTGGCCAGAACATGAAATTGATAATTCTCCTTATCTAGTGCCTATGTGTGGAATGGAAGAATCTTTACCTCCACTATCCGTATATGCCTTCGTGGCAGATTAACACCTATTTTTCCTTTAGGGGTGAGAATACTTTGCAGTGAAATAAAAATTCACACACACACAGAGTACAGGTTTTCCTATACACTAAATTAATTTTGTCAGTTGGGACTGTAGGATGATATGAGTGTCCTGATCTTACCATAATTTCAGCTAAATGCGTATATTTGCCCAAACTTGATTGTCCAATATGACATGGAGCAGTACATGCACGTCAACTGTGTAAGTTCCGATGACAGAATATTTAATTTATCTCAATATTTAACCAACTTGATGCACAAAATTTTTTTCACAATAAGTTTTATTTCATGCCTCTACATGTTTCGAGCACATGTGCTCATCATCAGGAGGTCAAAATTGTATTATACAGCCTCTGGTATCATCACACCTATATGTGCTCAAAAAATGTAGAGGCATGAAATAAAACTTATTGTGAAACAAATTTTGTCCATCAAG